>ERZ1034901.10-NODE-10-length-141681-cov-27.763751_pt1 | contig 141681 bp, 138 predicted proteins | sample MGYA00520628_ERZ1034901 | MGnify/ENA primary metagenome ERZ1034901 (study PRJEB33766, sample SAMN09781783) | gut metagenome | biome: gut microbiome | host: Homo sapiens | place: Madagascar | study: EMG produced TPA metagenomics assembly of the PRJNA485056 data...
CTCGGCTCTTTTTTATATAAATTTGTAATTTACACCATTATATGGACTTTATCTTAACTTCATTCTTAATGTGCTTGCTGCTTCCCTGATTTTACCGTCTCAAAGTCGTGATACCTATAAGTAGTCGCATTTTCAATGGTTTAGTAGGTCTTTTTTCATCTTGTCTATAATATTAAACGCATTTTTATTCCTCAAAAACCTATAAATTCATTGTTTATAGCTCATTTAGTAGGTAAATCCATATGTTTTCTTTGGTTTTCCTCCAAAATAAACCTACTAAATTCTTAAAAAACTTGTATTAATAGGTTTTTGCTAAATTTACCTGCTGCCCTGCTGCTCTGAACTGCTATAATATGCCGCCAGATTGCTCAGAATTGAATTGCCGTAATATGCTGCCGCCACAATTGCCAGTTCCTACATTTCAGACCAGACTCCGCCTCAATAATACAGACATCCTAGCACAACCAAAATCCAGCCCAGACATAAAAAAGGCTTCCAAAGCAGTTTCATCTCACCACTTCAGAAGCCTTTCGCCAAAATCCCGAATATCCAAAATGAAATTCTTACTCTGACAATCAAAAAAGCTCTGAGATAATAAATCATCTCAGAGCCAGTATCCACATTCAAGCCAGCCATTCATTCTACTATGATTACATTATGAATAACTAACTTTAATATCACTTCTTCCATCCAGACTTTACTGTCGGCTTCGGAATTACACCGAATCATGCTCTGGCTTACGCCTCGGCTCGTGGGCTTTACCACCGGTAGGGAATTGCACCCTGCCCTGAAGTTCCATATGTATTAAATTATTTATAGTATACACCTGATTTTTAAAAAATCAAGTACTTGACACATTTATTAATATAAGGAAATGAATAAAACCAAAACATGTAAAAACCGGAACCTCGCACCCACACAGTAAGCGAGATTCCGGTCTCCTTAAAAAATATTAATTTTCTGGCTTTTTACCTTTAACCGTTAATCCTGCTGCCGCTCCTCCTATTACAAACATAAGAAGCCATACAAATACATGTTTATTATCTCCCGTATCAGGCGCCTGTTTTTTTACTGTCTCTGTATTATCGTCTTTACACGTATCGGCCAATGATGTTGTATCTGTAATCTTTGCAACCACAGTCTGTGATTTTTCAATCTCAACAAGCCCATCCTGCTTGATGTAATATCTGTCACAATCTTTACAATACCAGTATTCAATATTTCCTTCATCTGTCCTGGTAGCCGCCTTTGCCGCTACTGACTGCAAGCCTTCATGCATACTCATATTGTAAGTGCCATATTCTTCATTGCAGATCGTACACACCGCTTTCTTCACACATGTTGCACTTCCGCCTGCGTGTTTACACTGATAATCACAAACCGTGCATACACCGTTTTTCCAACCATGTGCTTCACTTGTCGATACTTCCTTATCACAGCAATCATATGCCTGCTTATGAGTTTTTTCTGTCTGTACCCATACCTGATCTCCACTGTGGTTTGCCATATCTTTATCTGTATACTCCTTGCCGCAGGTTTCGCAAACCGCACCTTTTGTACATGTTGCTTCTCCGCCGCTGTGTACGCATACATAACCACATGTTTCACAAGCACCGTCTTTCCAGTTATGATTTTCTTGTGCTATCGTCACTTTACCACAGCAATCATATTTCTTTTCATGTGTTGTTGCTGTCTGTGTCCACTTTTCTGTTCCTGTATGATTGTCTGCATTTATTTCTCCATATTTACTATGGCAGATATTGCAAACCGCTTTCTGCGTGCAGGTTGCTTTTCCGCCTGTATGAATACAATCGTATCCACATACCGTGCAGTGTCCATTCTCCCAGATATGATCTGCTATATTAGTTACCTCTGCACCACAACAGTCATATTTTTTCTGATGAGTTTTTTCTGTCTGTACCCATACCTGATCTCCACTGTGGTTTGCCATATCTTTATCTGTATACTCCTTGCCGCAGGTTTCGCAAACCGCACCTTTTGTACATGTTGCTTCTCCGCCGCTGTGTACGCATACATAACCACATGTTTCACAAGCACCGTCTTTCCAGTTATGATTTTCTTGTGCTATCGTCACTTTACCACAGCAATCATATTTCTTTTCATGTGTTGTTGCTGTCTGTGTCCACTTTTCTGTTCCTGTATGATTGTCTGCATTTATTTCTCCATATTTACTATGGCAGATATTGCAAACCGCTTTCTGCGTGCAGGTTGCTTTTCCGCCTGTATGAATACAATCGTATCCACATACCGTGCAGTGTCCATTCTCCCAGATATGATCTGCTATATTAGTTACCTCTGCACCACAACAGTCATATTTTTTCTGATGAGTTTTTTCTGTCTGTACCCACACCTGTTCTCCACTGTGGTTTGCAGGATTTAAAGTACCATATTCAGCATTACACTCCGTGCAGACGGCTCTCTTTTTACATGTTGCCGCTCCACCTACACAGCTTTCTGTTTCTTCTATAGTACAGCCTGCCGTTGTACATTTGTGAGTATGTGTGCCGTTACCATTTGACTTCCATTCACCGTATATATGTTCTGCCTTTGCTGCTGTAACAATCTCACCACATTCACAAATTACAGGTGTTGTACAATCACCGTCATCTGTACCACTATGTTTTGTCTTTGTTGTTGTTACCGTACAGCCGTCATTCTCACACACTTTCCAATGATAAGTATCGTCTTTTGTCCATGTGTCGCTGAACTTATGATTTGCCTGTGCCAAAAATATTTTTCCGCAGACAGAGCATATTGATTCTTTCGTACAGTCGCTGTTATCCATTGTATGATTCGCATTTACGGTAACAGACAGATAAATGCTGTATCCTTCATTATCCGTCAATGTTATTGTCTGTGCGCCATCTGCTGCAGATACAGTATAAATACCGTCCGCATCAGGTGTAAGCGTTTTATTTCCTGCCATTACCTGTGTATAATCGGAAGAAGTTACTTTAAACTGTGCCTTCTCGCAGTATACTCCATTATTTTTAATACCGTCTACCACTGTATCCGGATTAATCGCATTATAATAATATGTAACTGTCTGTGTTTCTGATGTATACACACCCTTTTCATCGCCTGTCTTGCTTAAAAAAGTATATCCTGATGGAATCTTAATATTTTCAGGTACCGCATAATTCGTTCCCGATGTACCCTGAAGTGTAATCGATTCACGTAACTTCTGCTCACTGTCTTTTATCACATAATTAACAATTACTTTTCCTTTACCTGATGTTACAGCCACATCATCAAAGCTTTCCTTATCTACAAGAATCATTGTAGTATACGCAGGTACAGTTATAACGGAGCCTGAGACTTCACCAAGTGATACAACTCCTGCACTTTCGCCATTTGCAATAACAACCCAGTCCGTAGCAGCTCTTTCTTGAACAGGAATTGTAATTTCTTTTGACACATCTGACTCATTATTTAATACTGCCATAGTATTCCACTCGTCGTCTTTTGTACCTGCAAGTACATAAGCTTCAGGATTTTTTATTGTCTGGCTTTTCGCAAGCGGTGAAAATGCTTTTCGTATCTCCATAAGTCCTCTGTAATATGAGACTACATCTGCGTACTCTGCTGAATCCTTCCATTCAACGTAACTGCTGTCTGCAAGAGTTCTTCCCTCAACGCTGTTACACATTTCTTCTCCGCCATCCATAAACAATGTTCCCGGCTTAGCATATTTCATTGCTGCTTTCTGCTTGTATATTTTTACGGCTTTTTCGTTTCTTTCGCCATAAGTGCCACCTGTGCTGCCAATTATTTCATCATATAAGGAAGTTTTATTCTGTCTTTCTTCCTTTGTATAATTATCTCCCCATATAACCAGATTGGCATCTTCCTTTGCCAATGATGTCTTTATCTCATCCAGCCATTTATATACATGCGAATGATCTTTGTACTTCACATTGACACAGTCAATCAAATCCAGTGAAAATCCATCAACATGATATTCCTCTGCCCAATATTTCATGGAATTAACCATATAACTACGATACATCTTCCGCTCTGTGGCAAACTCATTGCCATATCCCGTATTTGTTGTATACCTTGTAGCGTCAGTATTCAATCTGTAATAAAACCACGGAACCGACTTTTCAAGAGGATTTTCCTCTGAGGCATGCGTATACGGCATCTCCATCACAACAGAAAATCCAGCACTGTGAAGTGCCTGAATCATCTCTTTACATTCTTTTATAACAGTCTTGCTATCCGAAGGATTGGAAGCATAGCTTGCCTCAGGTACATTATAATTTAAAATCTCATACTCACTGTCGCCATCAAAATCCGCAAACGGTGCAAGCTGTACTGTCGTAACACCGAGTTCCTTCAGATAATCAATACCAGATACAAGCTCTCCCGCACTGTTTACTTTTGCACCCTTTTCCGTAAAAGCACTGTACTTTCCGCCTGCAGTCATGCCCGATGCGGTATCTGATGAGAAATCCTTGACACTTATTTTATAAACAGTATTTGCTTTTGTCGAATCAACATACACATGTCTGTCGCTGTCCCAACCCTCAGGAGATACTGAAGATGTATCTGTTATATACGAACGCTTTCCGTCTTTGCTTACTGCAACCGAATATGGGTCCTGAATTTTATATTTTGTTGTTCTGTCGCTGTCAATATGGCGTATATCTGTTGTGGTAATCGTATAGTCATAATACAACCCGCCCCAATCACCAAGAAGTGTTATAATCCAGATGCCATTCCATTCCCCATTTACAAGCATTTTCTCTAATGTATAAGCTCCTTTATTACATGCATTGCTGTCATTATCATCACCTGTTGCATAAATATTAACTTTTACATATGTTGCCGCAGGTGCCCATAACAAAAATTCAGTTGACTGCTTTGTATATGTCGCTCCAAGCTGCCTGCCCTTACGCGTATGCCCCCAATTATCAACATATGTTCCATCATAAAAATATTTATTATCAATATCTTCTGCCACTTTATTAATATAGCTGTTAGGAATCGTAGCTATCTTTTTACTGTTATCTGCCGCAAACCCGGTAACGGCACTGCTTGAAAATACCATTCCGATTGACAATACCACCGCAGTAATCTTTTTTAAGTTTAAATACTTCATAAACTCTCCCTCCTTTTATTGTATTCAATGTATCTATGCAATATCCTAAAACATTACAAAAATACATTCTATCTTAGTGGCATTATACAATAAAAGGCATCAAAAAAAATGTCATTTACATGAAATGACATTTTTTCGACACGAACGATATTAAAATGAATGTTTATTCTTCACTTTTTAATCACAATTTATTTATAAAGTTCTGGACCTGATTTTTAAAAAATCAAGTACTTGACACATTTATTAATATTATGATACTATACTTCGGCACAATTAAATATGGTTATATTGGAAACGACACATCCTCCGGATGATAACGAACAACACATGTTTTGCTTAAGTTATTATTAAGGAGGATTTTTTTATGCCAAAAAACAAGTTTCAGGATGTTATTTTCACAATTATTATGGCAACAATTATGGTCTATGGCATGGTCGTATACAATGTTGCCCTTAACACAGGTACTGTGAATGGTACTACTTTCTTAGCTGCAACGCATGAGCTCCCAATCATGGTTCCAATTGCATTCGTGCTCGAGTTCTTCGTTGTAGGAAAGATAGCTAAAATGCTTGCTTTCACTGTTATACGTCCAACTGACAGGCCACAGTTCATCACATATGCAATATCAATATGTATCTGCTGCATTATGTGTCCGATTATGAGTCTTGTAGCTACATTCCTTTTCAAAGAGCCATCCTTTGGCATGTGGGTTAAAACATGGGCAATGAACTTCCCTATGGCAATCTGCTATCAGATGTTCTATTGCGGACCACTTGTAAGGCTTATATTCAGGGCAATATTTGTCAGGAAAAATGCCGATGCCCTAGAGAACATGGGTGCTGTAGAAGCAGAATAATATTAATTACCAGGCAGGAGATTTTCTCCTGCTTTTTTATATATTACGGATATTCAGATAGAAAATGTGTTATTATATGAATATCAATCCAAAGAATGGAGAATTATCATGAAAGCCTATGAACGATTATTAAAATATGTCACTTTCCGTACACCAAGTGACGAAAACAGCGAAACAACTCCCTCATCTGCATGCCAGTTTGAGTTAGCCAGATTTCTTGAAAATGAGATGGAAGGATTGAATTTATCGGACATTGTACTTGACGATATGTGTTACCTTTATGGTAAACTTCCGGCAGCCAAAGGTTATGAAAATGTACCTGCTATTGGATTTATTGCACATATGGATACTGTGTCCGATTATTGCAATCATGATATTACACCTGTTATAACAGAGAATTTCAATGGTGAATCACTTACACTTCCTGCCGGGATAACTCTGTCTGTGCATGATTTCCCTCATCTTAGTACTCTTAAAGGACGCACAATTATCACGTCTGACGGAAGCACTGTTCTTGGCGCTGATGACAAAGCAGGTATAGCCGAGATACTTACTATGATAGAGCATTTGCAGAAAAACAATATACCTCATGGAACAATATGCGTGGCATTCACACCTGATGAAGAAATTGGCAGAGGAGCTGAGCATTTTAACATAGAACAATTTGGTGCCAAATACGCCTATACAATTGACGGCGATACAGAAGGCGAAATTCAGTATGAAAATTTCAATGCCTGCAAGGCAGATTTTCACATTAAAGGATTTAATGTCCATCCCGGCTCTGCCAAAGACACAATGATTAACGCAAGCCTTGTTGCAATGGAGATTAACAATGCACTTCCTGCTATGGAAACCCCTCGCGGCACAGAAGATTACGAGGGCTTCTACCATCTTACCAGCATGTCCGGAGATGTAAGTGAAGCAACACTTAATTATATTGTAAGGGATCACGACAAGAACCTCTTTGATGCAAAAAAGGCAACACTTCGTCTGATAGAAAAGAATCTGAATGAGAAATGGGGTGGGGGAACTGTCACACTCACCATTAAAGACCAGTATAAGAATATGTCCGAAATCATTGCAGACTGCATGAATCTTATTGATAATGCAAAGAAAGCGTGTGAGCAGGCTGATATAACACCACTTATCCTTCCTATCCGAGGGGGAACAGACGGCTGTCAGTTAAGCTTCAAAGGACTTCCATGCCCTAACCTTGGAACTGGAGGACACGCATACCACGGTCCTTATGAACATATTACTGTTGAAGGCATGGATATGACCGTTGCTATGCTTGTTAAATTGGTTGGAACATTTACTGAATAATAACTATATTTTATAACACAAAACAGGAGTTAAGCTATTGACCTACTCCTGTTTTGTATTATCAGTTGCTATTCAGTTTTTATTACTTTCGTTTTGAAACAACATACATAACTGCTGCTACAATACATCCAGCTAACGCAATAATTGCTATTACAAGCCATAATTTCCCATGATTTCTGTCCCCAGTGTTAATTGATGATGCATTTGTTTCATTTTCATCAAATGTATACTGGCTTGTTGTTTCTGATTCTATCTGACTGATGGTCTCTGTTTCAGATTCTTTAATACTCTCTGTCTCCAGTTCTGTTCCTTTAGTACTTTCCATCACTGTTTCGGATTCTTTAATACTCTCTGTCTCTTTAATGCTCTCTGTCTCCGGTTCTTTAACAGTAAAATGTGCACTCGCTGTTCCACTCGATGAAGCAATACCTATAACATGCTCTCCCGTCGATAATTTTTTTATTAAATCTGGATTAAGTGTTACAATAATACTTCCTGCTTTTACCGTATAATCCTTGTCTTTCACAAGCTCTCTGCCATCAAGTTCTACTTTTACAAAATCTGAAAATGCTGCATTAGACTTAAATGTAATTGCCTTATCGGAATTCTTATCAATTATACATTTATCACCAGCAATTATTTCTGGTGCCAGTTTCGATGTAACAACACTATCTTTGTCTATCTGCTTTGATGCATTTGAATCTGCAAAGTATTTTAAACATAAAGAGCAGTAATAATATTCAATATTACCTTCCTGAGTCACTGTAGCTGCTTTAGCTTCTACATGCTGTAACTTATGATTATCCTTATTTAATTCACCATATTCCTCATGGCATACTTCACACACTGCACGATTGACGCATGTTGCCACTCCACCACTATGAATATGCTCTGGAATGCCACCCTTTATTTCAAATGTGAGTATATTATTCTTGATTGAATTGACACTGATATAAATATCTCCGTAAATCCATATATCTTCACCTATTCCTAATGCTGCATCTGCCTTTGTGTTATACTGTCCACCAAGAACTTCATAATTCCATTTAGGTGATGAAAAATACATATTACTTGGAAACTTAGTGTCACTGTCTATAAGATAACATACCAGCCCGGATTTTAATGGAATTTTATCCACTCTGTTTCCATTAATCTTGAACATCTGCTTATATTGAGAATCATATTTGTTACCATTATCCTCAAAGTTTCTGTACTCAAGATACAATGTCTTACCCTTTTCCGGAATATCCATCTTATATCCTGTAATATTATCCGTACCTGAAGTTCCTAATGCTTTAAGACTATATTCTCCTTCAGACAAAATCGTCTTAATATCATTCTCATCAGCCCAGCCTAATACTTCTTTCTCCTTAAGAGACATAAACTGTGGAACTGGAGATATATGCTTTGCCATAACTGACATGAAATACACCGGTGACGCATTCTTTGAGTTATATAAATCCTTCAGCCCCATAATATGTCCCATTTCATGTACTGCTGTTGCAATTGATACAAATACCCGGTTATCCTCATCCTTAAATAAATATCCGTTAGTATCACCATCAGGCTTACAATACGAATTGGTTATCTGGACATATTTATAACTATTAATAGTTTTTTTGCCGGTATTAACAGAAATATTATTAACATAATCTGTATAATTCCACAATGGTGATGACCAGCTTACTGATATATTACCTGCCCCATTATTCTTATAAATAATTGTAATTGAATCAATAGTACCATTGTTATCTTTATCAAGCACACCATAGTCATAGTATACAGTATTATTATAATCAGAAATTTTATTACCAGATGATATGGCATTATTAACAGCTTCTGACCACTCCTGCCTAAGCTCATACATTCTGCTTGCACGCTCCGAAGCATCTTTATAACCAATAGTATTAATATCGCTGTACTCTGCATAATACCCACGAGGATGTGAAAGTACAATTGAGCCGCCATTATCATATAAATATACACTTCTCATTCTTAATTTGTTATCTGATACACATCTGTAATAATCGCCTACACTATATGAACCTGCATTATATGAATTATCTGTTATTTTTCTAACAGAACTGCCTTCATATACATCATTTATAAATTCGGTTTCACCTGCAAATCTGGCAAATACCACTAAATTAGTAAAATTACTGTCATCATCATCTGCCTGTATCCTGTCTTTATCACCTGTTAATAACAAAATTGACAGAAAAACAGCGCAAAATAACAGTATTAGTTTGATTTTTCTCATAAAAATTCCTTTCCATGTATAAACAAGCTAACTATTATATTATCCGGTTTCTCTGTCAGAATCTTACCATATTATTAAATTTAATTCAATTCAAATAACTATTTTACGGCTTGCACACACCACAAGCCTCATACCCCATATCAATAATCTCCTGCCTGCTTCCTGTATAAATCTTTTTATTGGAAGCATCCATGCTCTTGGCACTGTTGCAGGATTCCTTATGGAACTTCTTAGTATTCGTATTAAGTACATATGTCTGCACATTTGCTTCTGCTACAGTTGTTGACTTTGAAGCATCTGCAACTATTGAATCGTCCTGATGGCTGCCACCTGTTGCATAATCAATAGCAATTCCCGGCTGTGCATTAAAACAATACACATTGAAAAGAACTCCATCGCCATTATCCTCAACTGACTCAGCCTCCATCTGCACACCACTGGCAACAAGATTATCGCCAGAAAATACGGGTGTTACGCGGTACAGAACATGATTACCAGTTTCCTTTATGTAATCTGCTACCATATTTTCAAAAGGCAGCATACCATCAACATTAAGATATCTTGTTCCTGTAATCAGATTCTTTTCATTGGCATTCTCACCAGTAAGCTGATACCCTATAAGATGGCACCTGTTATACAGATATTTACCATCAACACTATCGTATTTTGCTGTCTGCCATCCCGTAGGTTTTACTTCACCAATTGCACCACGTTTCTCAGTAGGCATAATGTCTTTACCTATATTAGCAAATGCAGTAGTACATCTTCCAAGTTCATCCAGTTCCCCGTAACTCTCAAATGATATAGTCGTGAAGTCAGCATCATTAAACGCTGGGTTATTATCATTAATTACAACATACGGTTCACCCTGATATACTAAAGATGCCATATCATCTGCAACAGCCGTACTCTGAACCTCAGCACTCCCCACAGTACCAGCCTGATTATCCTTCTTAGAAGAGCAGCCGCTTAACCCAAATCCGCTTCCTGCAATAAAGAACACCAGTAAAAATGCGGTTACTCTCCTTAGCACTTCTAACCTTATATTACGCATGTATTTTTCCTTATTTCTTTCTTACATATCTTTCTTCAGTAATTTTCTCATGAGAATTACCCTCAAAATCAGTAGAACCCTCCAGCTTAAAATCATTAAGCATGGCCTTAGGAAACTTCACATCAGAAGGATACTTCCTATTCCATTTATACAGGTAAACCTCATCCACCATATCCTCATAAGAAACAATCTCAGAGTCCTCAACAAAACAGAAATCGTCCTTTCCAGCAAAACCAAACTCCTGATTAACCTCAATATTTTCATAATCACCAAAAAGCTGCTTACTATATAAAGAAAGCCATAACTTCCCGCCATCAAGCATCTTAATAATATGCTCATTAAGAACACTGTCCTTAGAAACTCGTCTGTTATTAAACATAATTCCATAATCATCATCAACAATAGATATAACCTTCATAATATCCTCCTTTTTTTGTGTCTGGTAAGTGGTGGCTTGTGCGGATAGGGAATCTGCGTAGAGGTGGGCGTGTCGTTAAGACACTGCTTGGATTTTGTCCGTGTTGTCGACACCGTCCGCAACCGGCGCCCACTCGCCCTCCATGGCTCGGTGAGCGCCTTTTTCGCACATCATGTGCGAAAACTGCTGCACATCACACAAAATCCAAAACAGTCTCTAAACTCCACTTAAACCTCCACTCCGATTCCCTATCCGCACAAGCCACACCACCCCACCACCAAAAAACTCCCACCTCACCAGCGAGGGAGCAACGCGACCAACGCAAGTAGGTAAAAACTCCCCGGGGTGGTGGGCTGGTGTGGTTGTGTGGTTTAATTGAAAACCGTAAGAAGACGCCGGTACTTAGTGCGTGGGGAGAGCCGCCGAAAGGCGGTAAATCCCCACAAACTTAGTACCCGCTGCGTCTTCGCCCGAGCGGAAGCGCGTTTTCAATTAAACCATACAGCCACACCCAGCCCCCTCTCCGGGGAGCCATTTTTTACCTACTTCTTAAAGGGAAACCTCCCCGATTCCAGCCTCTTCTTAAGCATCACCCCACCTATCGTCTGAGGCTGCTTAGCCGGACTATTTTCAGCTTCTCTTTCCTCTGCTTCTGCAATTCTGCGGCGAATCTCTTCCATCTTGTTATCCATTGCAGCAATCTGCTCTGCACATGAAGACAATTCTGCTGCCAGCTGTTCTGCTTCAGAATCTGGAATATTCTTCTTATAACGAACCTTATGCTCCACGCTCGCCCAGAAATCCATGGCAATTGTACGGAGCTGAACCTCAACCTTCATCATCTTCTTTTCATTCTGAAGGAATATCGGTATCTCAATTATAAGGTGAAGACTTCTGTAGCCACTTGGCTTAGGATTCTTGATATAATCCTTTCTCTCGACAAGCACTACATCGTCCTGCTTTAACAGACAGTCAGCAAGCATATAGATATCTTCCGGGAAAGAACATATTACCCTTACTCCTGCAATATCTCTTATGCCTTCCTCAATGCCTTCCATTGTTATGGGAATATTTTTCTTCTTCGCCTTCTTAAATATGCCATCCATAGACTTAATTCTGCTCTTGATACTCTCAATAGGATTTCTGTCATACTGTAATGAGAACTCCTCATTAAGCACCTTGAACTTAGTCTCAACCTCCATAATGGCGCATCTGTAATAAGCCATCAGTGTGTTAAACGGCATAATATTTTCTTTTAATAACTCAATCATTTCATCAGAAAGGAGATTCTCTTTAATGAATCTTTCCTGTTCCTGCTTGAGTATCTCTTCTAATAACATAGTAACCCCTTTTACCTTCGATGCATCTTAAAGTGCCTTCTTAATAGCAGCTAAAAGCTCATCATATGTGTCAAATGCCTCTAATTCAGGATTATCAGCCTTAATCTGCTCTGTACTCTTAAAGAGGAAACCTGCCTTGCTTGCCTTAATCATTCCTAAGTCATTGTGGCTGTCTCCTGATGCAATAGTATCATAACCAATAGACTGTAAAGCCTTAACTGTTGTAAGCTTTGACTGCTCACAACGCATCTTGAAACCTGTAATCTCACCATTATCAGCAACCTCAAGTGAATTACAGAAAATAGTTGGCCAGCCCAGCTTCTTCATAAGTGGAGTAGCAAACTGTGTAAATGTATCTGAAATAATGATAACCTGTGTTATGCTTCTTAATTCATCAAGGAATTCCTTAGCTCCCGGAATTGGGTCAATCTTAGCAATAGTATCCTGAATCTCCTTAAGTCCAAGACCATGCTCCTTAAGAATACCAAGTCTCCAGTTCATAAGCTTATCATAATCTGGTTCGTCTCTTGTTGTTCTCTTAAGCTCTGGGATTCCGCTTGCCTCTGCAAATGCAATCCATATCTCTGGTACAAGAACGCCCTCAAGGTCTAAACATACAATATTCATATCATTATCTCCTCGCATATTATTCTTAGATACACTCGTATCTCGTGTGTTAATTCACTTATATTATTGTAACCCACTACCTCTCAAAACTCAATATGCCATTTCTAAGTCTTTCAAGCCCATCCATTAAAGTTGTCTTAGGACATGCAACATTCAGTCTTAAGAAATGTTTTCCATCTCCGCCAAAGCCTTCTCCCGCTGACAGGAAAAGTCCTGTATTCTTTCTTATATATGCCGCGAGCCTTGTTGAATTGTCTGTGATATCAGACACATCAAGCCAGCAAAGATAAGTTGCATGTGATTCCACCATTGACACCCCCGGAATATTGTCCTTTATGAACTTTTCGGTAATCTGTTTATTCTCATAGATATATGCTCTTAACTGCTCAAGCCATTCCTCGCCCTTTGTAAATGCTGCTATAGCCGCGTCTACTGCGAACACATTTGGCTCAGCTACCTCATCGGTATTGATTGCGCGCCATACCTTGTGACGGAGCCGCTCGTCTGGCACACATATTGCTGCTGTCTGTAAGCCTGCCATGTTAAATGTTTTCGTAGGTGCTATGCATGTTACAGATATCTTCTTACACACCTCCGAAACACTTGCAAATGGCACATAATCAACACCCGGGTCTGTAAGCTCGCAGTGAATTTCATCAGATATAACAACAACTCCATACTTGTAAGCAAGCTCTCCGATACGTGCAAGTTCTTCCTTGCTCCATACATTTCCACCCGGATTCTGTGGGTTGCACAGAATAAGAAGTGTTGTCTGTGGGTTCTTAAGCTTAACTTCAAGGTCAGCGAAATCTATCACATACTTACCATTCTCATATGCAAGCTGACTCTGTAACACATTTCTGCCATTATTAAGAATACTGTTAAAGAAAATGTTGTATACAGGTGTCATGATTACAACATTCTCTGCTGGTGTTGTAAGCTTTCTTACAGAGCTTGATATTGCGGGTATAACGCCTGTTACAAACATAAGCCAGTCGTCTTCCATCCTGAAATTATGTCGTCTTTCCCACCAGCCTGTGTATGCGTCATACCAGTCCTTTGATATCTCAGTATAACCGTATACACCGAGGTCTGCCTTTGCCTTAATAGCCTCAGTTATCTCAGGTGCCGTCTTAAAATCCATGTCGGCAACCCACATAGGAAGCTCATTCTCTGCCACATTCCATTTTAAAGAATCCGTATTACGACGGTTCACTACTGTGTCAAAATCATATTTCATTATCGGATTTCCCTTCTTAATTCGACTTATTAATTCCTGCATACTATCTTAGTAAGCGATGGATTAACCCTATCCTTCTCAATTATAAGCTTATCTATACTGTCTGCTGTTATAGTTCCGGAAGTTGGATTTAACACGCTGTCAACCCTGCTTGTAATATCAGCGTCTACTGTTGAATACTCGAAAGCAAGTGTAGTATTAATAAGCTTGCAGTTCTTCATAACAAGATTATCAATGTAGCACAATCCCTGAAGACTCTCTATTGTACAGTTAATAAATGTAAGATTCTTGGAATTCCAGCCAAGGTACTCACCTGAAATGTATGAATCGTACACTGTTATATTTTCAGCATTCCAGAAAGCATCCTTGCTCATAAGTCTTGAATTTCTTATCTCAAGATTCTTACTTCCGTCAAATGGATAATTACCGACAAGCTTAAGACCATCAATCTTCATATTGTTGCTGTTCATTGCAAAATAATTACCCTTTGCCACTACATTTGTCATAGTAACATTATCACAGCTCCAGAGAGTTTCCTCTGCATTGACAAATTCCACATTCTTAAGATCTAGTCTGTTACATCTTCTGAAATTCTTAGGTGCTTCAATAATTGTATCCTCAACATTAATATCGTTAGTGTACCATACTCCTGCTCTTCCCATCTCAAAGAAATAACAGTCCTTTACATTGACATTGTTGCAGTACCAGAGTGGATATTTCCACTTAAAGCTGCTGTTTACAAGCTCTATATTACTGCTCTCCTTTAATGGAGACTCACCATCATCAAATATAGAATCTTCTATGCGAAGGTCTTTGCTTGCAAAAAGAGCGCGTTCTCCTGTAAGAAGCTGCTGCTTAACTAATTTCTTTTCCATATTTACTCCATTCTTATCTACAAACATTAAAACCCAATCACCATATTATAAGTGATTGGGTTACATTCTAAACATTCTTAAGGTTCTCTACCATCTCTTCCATTGTGTGCCAGCCAAGTACTGCACATTTAACTCTTGCTGGCATATGAGAGATATCTCTTAATGCTCCGGCTTCATCAAGCTCATCAATCTCTTCCTCAGTTGCCTCATCCTTAATCATCTTAAGGAAAAGTTCTGAAAGATGTACGGCCTCATCAATAGGCTTTCCAATGATAAGCTCAAGCATTATATCTGCTGATGCCTGCGATATTGCACAGCCATCTCCTGTAAATGCCCCATCAACAATAGTTTTCTTAGCATCATCAAACTTAAGCTTTAAGATAATGTCATCTCCACAGCTTGGATTAACACCCTCAAGCTCTAAGTCTGCATTGTCTATATCATGCTTATGATATGGATGCATGTTGTGGTCCGTAAGAACCTCATTATAAAAAGTTTTAGTCTCCATATCCCATAAGCCCCCTGATCTTAGATAGTTCTTCTACAAAATGCTGTACTTCTTTTTCTGTGTTATAGAAAGCAAAGCTTGCTCTCGTTGTTGAATTAACCTTAAGGAAATCCATTAATGGCTGTGCGCAGTGATGTCCTGCTCTTACTGCAATATGCTGTGAGTCGAGTATTGAAGCAACATCATGTGGGTGTACTCCGTCAATTGTAAATGTGACTATACCCTCATGGTCTTCTGCCTTCGGAGAACCTATTAAGTTAACTCCCTTCATGTCATTAATTGCGTCTACAGCAATCTTAGTAAGCTTTCGCTCCTGTGCCATAATTGTGTCAAATCCAACTTTGTTAATATAATCAATTGCCGCATGAAGTCCGACTGCACCGCCAGTATTAACAGTTCCCGCCTCAAACTTATGTGGAACCTCTGCATATTTAACTCTGTCCCAGTGAACAATCTCAATCATCTCACCACCGCTTAAGAATGGTGGCATCTTGTCAAGAAGCTCTTTCTTTCCATATAATGCTCCGATTCCCATAGGTGCTAACATCTTATGTCCAGAAAATACAAGGAAGTCAACATCAAGGTCAGTTACATTAACCGGCATATGAGGAACACTCTGTGCTCCGTCAGCCACAATAACCGCACCATGTGCATGTGCAACCTCTGCAATATGTTTTATATCATTAACTCTTCCTAATACATTAGAAACCTGGGTAACTGCTACAAGCTTAGTCTTATCTGTGATAACCTCTAAAGACTTATCTGTAATCTCTCCATTCTCATCAGGTGTAAGCTGCTTTAATACTGCTCCACATTTTTCTGCAACCTGCTTCCATGGAAGGAAATTGCTGTGGTGTTCCATAACACTAACAACAATCTCATCACCCTCTTTAATGAAATTCATTCCATAACTGTATGCAATTAAGTTAAGACTCTCTGTAGCATTTCTTGTAAATACTATCTGGCTTGCATCTTTAGCACCAATAAACTGTGCTACTGCCTTTCTTGCATTCTCATAACTTTCTGTAGCAATCTCACTTAATTCGTATACACCTCTGAACGGATTGGCATTCATCTCCTGATAATACTTATTAACTGCATCAAGAACAGCCTGTGGCTTCTGTGTAGTTGCTGCATTATCAAGATATGCAATATTGCTTCCCGAAATAAGTGGGAAATCTTTTCTTATAGACTCAATCGTCTTACTTAACTCACTCATTAATAAACCTCTTTAATGTAGTCATGTATCTCGTTCCTGATACCATCATCAGGGATTTTGCCACATACAGCTAAAAGCTTAGCTGCTGCCAGCATATTGTAACATTCTTGTGCCGGTATTCCTCTTGATTCAAGATAGAATAAAAGTTCCTCATCAGGCTTTCCTATAGTTGCACCGTGATTACCGACAACATCTTCTTCTGCACATAGAATAATAGGAATAGTCTGGTTGACACATTTTTCATCAATAAGAAGAACTTCTTCCTTCTCATTACCTACAGAACCTGCTGAACCCTTAACGAAATCAATAGTTCCTCTGAACAGCTTAAATGCTGTATCTCTCAATGCACCTGCCGCATTGATTGCACATTCTGTCTTCTTGCCGATATGTCTTACGCAGTAGTTCATATCAAGTCTTTCTTTTCCTGCTGCAACATATCCAATCTCTGCAGACATAGAGCTTCCATCACCTGCAAGCTTAATCTCACAGCCTTCGAATCTGTTCTTACCGCTTAAGTAAAGCTGCACAAGCTCAATTCTTGCACCATCTTCGCAGTAACCACCGATATCATTAATAAATGTTGTCTCTCTGCCTACTCTCTGAATCTGGATAAGACGGATAACCGAATCCTTCGCAGCATATAATCTTGTCTGTACTGCTGCAAAGCCTTCTCCATCTTTATCTCCGTTAAAATCCATGTAAACATCAATGCTGGCATTCTCTTTAGTCTCAATACCAACAACATTAATGTCTGCATTGTTCCTGCCATAATTGAAATCAAGTCTTACAAAACCATCATTCTTCTTATCTGTTATATAATATACAGGTTCAGTCTGTGACTTCTTAGCTGCCTCTGTAATCTCCTGACCACATCCACCAATGATATTGTCAAGCTCACCATTATTAAGCTTTCCATCATCAATAAGACTTACATCATTAACAGAAGCATTTAACTCACCTGTACGATTAATCACAACCTCTCCAACCTTGCTCTGGTTCATATGAAGATGATTCCATGTCTTAGCTGGAATACGGTTTATTATCATGTCCTTTTCTTCGATACCTATCATATCATATTCCTCACTCTGATTAACTTAACCAATGCTGCCCTTCATCTCAAGACGGATAAGATTATTCATCTCCATTGCATACTCAAGTGGAAGCTCCTTAGATACATTATCAGCAAATCCTGAAACAATCATTGCTCTCGCATCATCTTCCGGAATTCCTCTTGACATAAGATAAAATACAGCATCATCACTGATTCGTCCAATTGTTGCCTCATGTCCTACATCCGCATCATTAACACGGATATCCATAGCTGGAATTGTATCAGATCTTGAAATATCATCTATCATAAGTGACTGACATGAAACTGATGATTTACTCTTCTTAGCCTTGGTAGTCATTGTTACCGCACTTCTGAAAGTACTGATTCCGCCACCCTTAGATATTGACTTAGTACTTACAACTGATGTTGTACCTGGTGCATTATGAACTACCTTCATACCTGTATCAAGGTTCTGTCCTGCTCCTGCAAATGTAATTCCTGTGAATTCACAGCTTGAGCGTTCTCCATTAAGGATACTCATAGGATACAGATATGATACATGCGAACCAAATGAGCCTGAAACCCATTCAATCTTACCACCTTCAGCAACAGTTGCTCTCTTAGTGTTAAGATTATACATATTCTTGCTCCAGTTCTCAATTGTTGAGTAACGAAGCTTTGCATTCTTAGCCACAAAAAGTTCAACCGCACCTGCATGAAGATTGGCAACATTATATTTAGGTGCTGAACATCCTTCAATAAAGTGAAGACTTGCACCCTCATCAACAATAATAAGTGTATGCTCAAACTGACCTGCTCCTGCAGCATTAAGTCTGAAATATGACTGCAGAGGAATCTCAAGATTAACTCCCTTTGGTACATACACAAATGAACCACCAGACCATACAGCTCCGTGAAGTGCTGCGAACTTATGATCCTGTGGTGTAATAAGCTTCATAAAATGCTCGTGTACCATATCTGCATATTCACCTGTAAGTGCACTTTCCATATCAGTGTATACAACACCCTGGTCAGCAACCTCCTTACGGACATTATGGTATACAAGCTCTGAGTCGTACTGTGCTCCAACTCCGGCTAACGACTCTCTCTCCGCCTTAGGAATACCTAATCTGTCAAATGTATCCTTAATCTCTTCTGGTACATCCTTCCAATCACCCTTCATATTCGTATTGGCACGAACATAAGTAGCAATATTATCCATATTAAGTCCATCAATAGACGGACCCCAGTCAGGCACCTGCATATTATTATATATCTCTAATGACTTAAGTCTGAACTCTCTCATCCAAGCAGGATCATGCTTCTCTTCTGATATCTTCTCAACGATTTCTGGAGTAAGTCCCTGCTTTATTCTATAAGAATCGTTCTCTTCGTTCTTAATATCATAAACACTTCTGTTTATGTCATCTACAAATGTCTTTTCTTCCATTACAAGCCTCCGAGCCTTAATTACCTGATGAATCTTTCGAAACCATTCTCATTGATATCATCAATCATAGCACTGTCGCCTGTTGCAACAACATTACCATTGACAAGAACATGAGTATAATCCACCTTAAGTGCCTCTAAGATACGGGTGCTGTGAGTGATAATAAGAAGTGCTCCGTTCTGAGTCTTCTGATACTCTTCAACACCTAACGATACTGTCTTAACAGCATCTACATCAAGTCCTGAGTCAGTCTCATCAAGAATAGCAAGAGAAGGCTCAAGCATAAGGAGCTGTAATATCTCTGCTTTCTTCTTCTCACCACCTGAGAAACCAACATTAAGGTCTCTGTCCATATATGATGGATCCATCTGAAGGAATTCCATCTTCTCCTGAAGGAGCTTCTTGAACTTGAAGTATGTCATCTTCTTTCCACGCTGCTCCATAGAACTTCTTATAAAATTACCGAGTGTAATACCAGGAACCTCAATAGGATTCTGGAAAGACAGGAAAAGACCTGCCTGTGATCTCTCAGCAACATTCTTAGAAAGTAAATCTTCTCCGTTAAATGTAACCTTACCACCTAATATCTCATATCTTGGGTTACCCATAAGAGCATAACCAAGAGTAGACTTACCTGCTCCGTTAGGTCCCATAAGTACATGAGTCTCTCCCTTATTAAGAGAAAGATCAACCCCATGAAGTATTTCTTTATCTTCAACACCAACCTTAAGCTGGCTCACATTTAATATTTCCTGTGCCATAATGCCTCCTTAGCTGTACATTCTTTTAGCAACACACATAATATCATTGAAAGAAAAGGTTGTAAAGTTATTCATAATAACAATTGTTACTATTGTTTAACATAGTTACTCCTCTTTCTTTGTTTCAGAAACCATAGTATTCTCATATATATATCTTACTTCCCTGAGATAAAATATAAATATAGGTATCTCTTCACTGTAATCCTTACTCTTTGATACTGTCAGCTCCATCCACTTATACTCTCCATCAAGAAGCCGTCTGTATCTCAATCTCAATGATTTTTTATTGTTTCTGAAATGCTCAAGCACCTTGTCTGGATTGGTAAAATCTCTATATGCCACCGCATCCTCCGGATGAACTACTCCCATATCAATATATTTGTCTATATATTCTTTAATACTGCCTGACAACCCGGCATCTCTTATTATGTCCTCCTGGGTTGACTTTATAAGTTCATATCTGTCATGCAGGAAATCAGCTCTGAGTATCTTAATAAATGTATCATAAATAATATCCATTGCATCTTCTCTTGCACCCGCCTGATAATCAGCTTCTTTCCATGAGAAAAGCACTCTTCTGTTATCCTCAGAATAATTCGTCGGCTTAGTAACCTCAAATACATACCATTTATATGTTCCATCCATATTATATCTTATCTGGTATCTTCCTCTTTCTTTCCCCTTATCAAGCTGTTTCTTAATTCTGTCAAGATTAATAGCTTCCTTGTAAAGTGAAACATCATCCGGGTGAATAACACCATACTTAATATATCTGCCTGCATATTCTGCAATAGTCTTAGGTCTTGGTGTCATAACATAATCGGGCTCATCTGTCCTTCTTATAAAGTGATATGCTCCCGTATCCAGATCAACATCTGCAATCTTCCAGAAGTAATCAGTTATCTCCTTAAGATAAGACTTATCATTCTTTCTTGTTTTTAAAATAATAAGCTTATCCTCCACATTATTCTTATCATCAACAAGCTTCTCATAATCACTTATAGGCATAGGTCTGTAATAATAGTATCCCTGTGCATATTCACAGCCTAAAAGTTCAAGCAGTTTAAGCTGTTCATCAGTCTCAATACCCTCAGCTATAGCCGGAATATCAAGCTGTCTTGCCATATCAAGAACTGCAGTTATAATGCTTACACCTTTATCATTATTTTCCGGATTAAGGTCGAGAAATTTCATATCCAGCTTCAGAACATCTGCATCGATATCCTTAAGCATGTTAAGTGATGAATATCCACTTCCAAAATCATCAATAAGAATCTTAAAGCCTGCATTCTTAAATGCCTTTTCTGTATCCTTAATTACTGAGCCATTCTCCACATATGCACTCTCTGTAATCTCTATTTCAATATTCTCTGTTGAAATATTGTATTTTTCAATCATATCTTTAAGTATTCTTACAACATCCATAGAGTATATATCTGCTCTCGAAACATTTATTGATATCGGCAGTACTGTTCTTCCCTCATCAAGCCATCTTCTTATAGTCTGACATACTTTATCCCATATATACACGTCAAGTTTATTTATAAATCCATTTTTTTCAAGCAACGGTATAAACTGTCCTGGTGAAATAAATCCTTTCTCAGGACTTATCCATCTCACAAGTGCCTCAGAACCAATAATCTTACCTGTCTGTAATATACACTTTGGCTGCAGATAAAATGTAAATTCTCCATTATCCATTGCACTGCATATCTCTGGCATAAGCTTTGCTTCTGCTTCCTGTTCCCTTACCATACTCTCATCATACCAGCAGATATCCTTATCAGGGCGCTGTTTTGCTATCTCTAGCGCTCCATACGCATAATCACACATCTCTCCTGTGGTTATATCCTTATCTGCAGTCTTATATGCACCAAAATATGCCCTTGTAATATCATGCCCCCTGTATCCGTTGACAATACCTGATATTTTTCCTCTGATAATATTAATTATATCATCATTCTCTTCAAATATAACACAGAAATTGTCTCCACCCATATATCCGGAAATTGTTCCATACCCGGCATCAATATTCTTAAGAGCTTCTCCAATCTCTATAAGAAGCTCATCACCGGTTTCACGTCCATACCACTTATTAATAAGATGAAAATTCTCTACATCCATAGCCAGTATACAATATGTTTTGTTATCAAAAAGTACTGTTTTATCAGCTATTCTCCAGAAAGTTCTTCTTAATGGAAGATTCGTAGCCAGATCGTAATTATATCTATCAGGATTGATTCTTAACTTATTATACCTGCTCATGTCTACCATAGCTGCCTCCTTTGTACCCTCAATATCTTATAAGTCCACGTCGCCCAAAATACCTTTTTCATTTTATCATTAATACATTGATAAAACAATAATTTAAATATAAAATAACTATCAACTAGATATGTTTATAAAAAATCATATAATTAAGGAGACTTTACCATGGCAAAATACATAATGGCTCTTGATGCCGGAACAACAAGCAACCGCTGTATTCTTTTCAACAGAAGTGGCGAGATGTGCAGTGTTGCACAGAAAGAATTCACACAATATTTCCCAAAACCCGGGTGGGTAGAACATGATGCAGATGAAATCTGGTCAACGATTCTGGAAGTTGCCAGACAGGCTCTTGCAAATGTAGGTGCTAACGCGTCAGATATTGCCTCAATAGGAATAACCAACCAGCGTGAAACAACAGTTGTATGGGACAGATATTCTGGTGAGCCTGTATACAATGCTATTGTATGGCAGTGCAGAAGGACTTCAGAATACGCAGATTCTCTTAAAGAGAAAGGGCTTACAGAAACAATCCGTAACAAAACCGGTCTTGTTATTGATGCGTATTTTTCTGGAACCAAGTTAAAATGGATTCTTGATAATGTTAAAGGTGTCCGTGAGCGTGCCGAAAAAGGAGATCTGCTTTTTGGAACAATTGAAACATGGTTAATCTGGAAGCTTACTAAAGGTCAGGTTCATGCCACAGATTATTCCAATGCATCAAGAACGATGCTTTTCAACATTAATACACTTGAATGGGACGAAGACATCTTAAAAGAGCTTGATATTCCAAAATGCATGCTTCCAAAGGCAGTCCCATCAAGCAGCATATTTGGTGAGACCTCCGCTGAATTCTTCGGCTGTCCTATCCCAATCGGAGGTGCTGCCGGCGACCAGCAGGCTGCGCTTTTCGGACAGACCTGTTTTGATGCAGGAGAAGCCAAGAATACATATGGAACAGGCTGCTTCCTTCTTATGAATACTGGAGAAAATCCTATTTTCTCAAAGAACGGTCTTGTTACTACTATTGCATGGGGACTTGACGGTAAAGTCACATATGCCCTTGAAGGCTCGATATATGTAGCCGGAGCTGCCATACAGTGGCTTCGTGACGAAATGCATTTTATTGATTCTTCACAGGATTCAGAATATATGGCAAGAAAAGTTCCTGATACCAACGGATGCTATGTTGTTCCCGCATTTACAGGACTTGGTGCACCATACTGGGACCAGTACGCAAGAGGTACTATCTTAGGAATAACCCGTGGTGTCAACAAATACCACATTATACGTGCCACACTTGAATCAATCGCTTATCAGGTAAACGATGTTCTTACTGCAATGAAAGCAGATTCAGGCATAGAACTTTCTTCTCTTAAGGTCGATGGTGGTGCAAGTGCTAACAATCTTCTTATGCAGATGCAGGCTGATATATCCGGTGCTCCTGTAAACAGGCCTGTATGTGTTGAAACAACTGCCATGGGTGCGGCTTACCTTGCCGGACTCTCAGTTGGTTACTGGAAAAGTACCGATGACATAAGAAAGAACTGGTCTGTAGACAGAACATTTGACCCTGAAATCACTCAGAATGAGCGTGATTCCAAAGTCAGAATGTGGAAAAAAGCTGTCTCTTATTCATTTAACTGGGATAAATAATTCCGTTGGATGATTCTTCTGACACGTAAAAGCGATATTGTGTGAAGTAAATTCATACAATATCGCTTAATCTTTTATTACCTTACAACACTCTTCTGGTTTTTGTGCATTGCACGAAATTTAGTAATGTTATTTTACCTATTATCCACCTTCTCTGGATACATATCATGATTTGCCATACGGTTGAATGCCACATCTTCCCACTTAGTTCCTGGCTTTCCATAATTACAGTATGGATCAATGGAAATTCCACCACGTGGTGTGAATTTGCCCCACACTTCAATATACTTTGGCTCCATCAGCGTAATCAAATCCTTCATAATCACGTTCACGCAGTCCTCGTGAAAATCCCCATGATTACGGAATGAAAACAGGTACAGCTTTAAGCTCTTGCTTTCCACCATTCTCTCGCCTGGGACATACGAAATAATAATGTTTGCGAAATCAGGCTGCCCTGTAATTGGACAGAGACTTGTGAATTCCGGGCAGTTAAACTTCACGAAATAATCATTTTCTGGATGTTTGTTTACAAATGTTTCAAGCAGGCCAGGGTTGTAATCTGTCTCGTAATTATTCTGCTGGTTGCCTAATAATGTTAAATTCTCTTTTTCTCTCATAGCTTTCTCCAATTTTTATTTTATTGCAGGGTCACTTACCCCATTTGCTGCAAATGCAGCCGCTCTGTCGATACAGGTTCCACATTTGCCGCAAGGCACATCCTTTCCTTCATAGCAGGACCATGTAAGCTCGTATGGTGCGTTAAGCTCTAAGCCCATCTTCACCACCTCCGCCTTAGTCATATTCACAAATGGCGCCTCCACCTTTAACTTATGTCCTGAGCCCTCAAAAATCGCCTGATTCATAGCATCATTAAACATCGGTGAACAGTCTGGATAGGCAAAACCGGCTGAATCATCTGCATGTGCGCCATAAAGAATCACGCTACAGTCCTTGCTTAGTGCAATGCTTGCCGCCGATGAAAGAAACAGTCCATTTCGAAATGGCACATAGGTGCTTACAGGCTTTTCGCCCTCCGTCTTTTCAATCTGCCTGGCATAGCTCTCCTCTGGAATTTCCTCTGTAGACTGCTGCAATAAAGAGCAGTTGCTATATTGAAAGATCTTACTCAGATCCAAGAATAACTGCTCCACTCCGTAAAATGCAGAAACAGCCTTTGCCGCCTGAATTTCTTTATCGTGCTTCTGTCCATAAGAAACTGACAGAGCAATTACATTGTCCTTTCCATATCGGCTCACTGCCAATGCCAGTGCCGTAGTGGAATCCACGCCACCGCTTGATAATACTAATGCTTTCATAACTCATCTCTCCTATCTTAGATACATTTGTAATGCTGCATCGTCCTTAAAGCTTCCTCTTAACTCTACAGTCATTGTTCTCGTGTTGTTTTTCTTAATTCCTCTTGCCGACACACAGCTGTGATATCCTTCAAGCACCACCGCAATATCCTCGCTTCCTGTTATCTCTGCCATAATGTCCGCAATATCCTGACCGATTCTTTCCTGTAACTGCAGTCTTCTTCCAACCATATCGCATATTCTTACAATCTTTGATAAGCCTATAACCTTCCCATTAGGAATGTACGCAACTGTCGCCTTCAAATCATACATAAGTGCCATATGGTGCTCGCAGTAAGAAAACAGGTCGATGTCCTTCATAACTACAACCTTAGAAGTATCAAGTTCCTTAATTCCATCCTCAAATGTCTTATCAAACATCTGCGCAATTTCGTGATTGGAGTAATTCATTCCAAGAAAGACCTCCTCGTACATCTTCGCAACTCGCTTTGGTGTATCCTTTAAGCCCTCCCTCTCCGGGTCGTCGCCCAATGCAACAAGAATCCCTCTAATATGCTCCTCAATCGCTTTCGTATCTATCATCATAATCTCCATTCTTGCTTCACCCCGCAAACTTTGGGCTGAAAGCACAAATTTGCACGTGAAAAATCTTTGATATAAGGATTTTTCACATTATACGCCCCTTTCCTCTGGGTTCCAGATTACCTTGTGCATCTGAATCTGAAGACGCACATCATTCATCCTTTTACTGGTCATGAAATGCACGATTTCCACTGGCTCAATTGAACCAAACACTGAGCTTATGAATACCTGGCATCTTTCTGTCAGATGAAATTTTTCAATTATTTTCTCTGCACATTCCAAATCATTAATGCTGCCCGAAACGAACTTGACTGTGTCCTGCTTTCTTAAAGCTTCCATATTGGAGAGAAACATTTTCTCCTCACAGCCGCTGGATGGCAGCTTGTAATCCATAGTAAGGCTAAGTTTTTCTTTTGAAAATGCATTGGCAAGGGGAGCAATATCAACCGCTCCATTAGTTTCAATCTCTACTCGAATGTCCGATTTGTTCAATAATTTTTCTACCAGACTCCTGATATCCTTCTGTAATAAAGGCTCTCCCCCTGTCAGCGTCACATTTTTAATGCCTGTCTCACTGACATATTCACAAATCTCATCTGGTGACAGCTCCTCGTAATCACAAGCTGGCTCATTGGCCCACTTTGTATCACAATAGGAGCAATTCAGGTTACAACCCTTGAATCTGATAAACACCGCCAATTCTCCGGATCTTCTTCCTTCTCCATTGATACTTATAAATTTCTCAACAACTTTCATATTAGTTTCTTTCCTTTATTCTTCGTATGCTGCTACATTATTAGGTGTCTCGTATACTTCCACTCTGTGGATTGGAAAGCCTTTTGCACTCATCAGCTCATAGAAATATTTTGAAAAATGCTCCGCCGTAGGTCTGAAGCCAACTTCAATCATACGAAACTCCTCCGCCTGTAATGCAGCAATTGTCGCACCTTTTAGAGAACCTTTTTCATAAATCAAGCTGTGGTCAAAATCATCACAGATATCCTTCAAAGCATTTTTTAAATCAGAAAAATCCACAAGCATTCCTCTTGTCTGACCCTCATCCTTTAACTGGTCTGCTGCTATTTCAACAACAACTCTCCAGCGATGACCATGAAGATTCCTGCATTTTCCGGCATACCCCTTCAGAAAATGTGCAGAATCAAAGCTGCTCTCGGTTTTTAAATAATACATTTTAGTTTCTCCTCTAATTTATTGGGGAATAAAAACAGAATTGCTTAGAAAAGAACGTGCCCCACTGTGAGCACATATAGAAAGCCCTGTAAATGTATACACACCTACAGGGCTAAATTACATAAAAAGTCTTCTTAGCAGCCCTGGTTTTATTTAACGACAGGATGGTACAAACGAACTGTCGCGCATTTTTATGCGATATGTCTATTATAAGTATTTTTCTGGATATGTCAATGTGAATTTTCCCCTAGCAGCTGCACCTTTATCACGTTCATTATGCGTGCCGGGTATGTTTCCTGAATTTCTCCTGCAAATGTTATTGAAACCATATCATTTACTGCCAGGTCAGACAGCTCAATCTCTGTTTCCTCCTTCGTCCATGAAGTTTTATATTTAACCCTATTAAACCAATCTTAAACCGATTAATCTTTTAATATATCTTATCAACCTCAGCTTCATACACCGATTCAGTATGAGTATCAAATAGCACCCATTCCACCAGATCAAAACAGTCCGGATTATCCTGCAAGAACCGGTTTACTGTATGTACCGCAATCTTTGCCGCCAACTCAACAGGAAAACTATATATTCCCGTTGATATTGAAGGAAATGCAATAGACCTGATTCCATTATCCATTGCCAGCTTCATAGAATTAAAATAGCAGTTAGCAAGAAGCTCCTCTTCTCTATCTCTACCTTCATTCCATATCGGTCCTACAGTATGAATAACATAATCGCATGGTAAATTATAGGCTTTTGTTATCTTTGCTTCTCCAGTCACGCATCCGTGAAGTGTCCTACACTCAGCCAGAAGTTCCGGTCCTGCGGCTCTATGAATCGCACCATCTACACCGCCTCCGCCAAGAAGAGAGTTATTTGCTGCATTAACAATTGCCTGCACATCTGTTACTTTTGTTATATCTCCTTTTACTGTCTTAATCAAATACATCTTTCTTACCTGCCTGTTCATTATATTACCTCTGCCCCAAATGGCATCAGAGACAATTTAGCAATTTTGAAAAACTGCTTTCCGAAAGGAATTCCGATAATTGTTATACAACATATCAGACCTGCCAAAACCCACGACAGTCCACTCAACAATCCACCACATATAAACCAAAGTATATTTCCTAATATGCTCATATCAATATTCCTTCTCTATTTCTCCATCTATTCCATACATTTTCTTGAATGCATCAAGGTCTGCCTGATTTTTAATCAGCATAACCTCCTCTATCTTACCTGTATGAATGTCCTTAAAGCCTGCAACCTGCTCACCATTACATATGCTTGCCTTGATTACCGGTTTCTTATTTTCTTTATCATATGTCTTTATAACTGTCTTTTTCTTAAAAAGTCCCACTCTGAGCACCTTCTTTTGACTTTGCCATCAGTATAACAACTGCTTAAACCATTCATCCTTCGTCATATCATCACCACAAATCGTATGGTTTCATGGTTTCTGAATTTCGATATTCATGTTTCTCATAATATCCTATCAGCTTACTCTCATCTCTGAGTGCCACCATGTAAACATCTTTATTCTGTTTCTCATTATGAAAAGTATAAACGATATTATGGCTTTCATCTGCTGCAAACCAGTCCACGACCTGCTGTATTTTATTCCTAGATTCCGGACTATGACAATCTAACAAACTTCTTCCAATAAGTTTATCTCCGCCTCGCTTCGCATAGCTGGTAACAGCTGCCGGATTCATGTAGATAATCTCATGTTTGAGATTGCATATAACAACGGTTGCCCTGTCCTGATCAACAATACTCTTATAAAAGCTGACATAGGATTTAAACTTAATTACCTTTTCATTATCCAGCCTCTTTTGAAGTTGTGATTTCTTTCTTCGATAATAATCGTATATCTCTCCATCAGGTATCCAGATTTGTGCCTCATTTATCTTATCAAGTACAGCTTCAACAATCTGTTCATCTGCCAGTAAATCAGGTACTTTATCATGCTCTGTTACATACTTTTTGTATTCTTCATACACCCATTCTGTAATCTTATCCTTCTGCTTCATCTTTAGATTACTAAATTGTTTGTTCATCTGTAAAATCTGACCATCAATCTTTTTATGTATTTTAGTTTTCTTACTTTTTGCCATCTTCAGCTATCCTTTAAAACTTCACTATTTCCGGTTCATGGGTAAATGATGAGAATGTGACTGTTGCATTCTTGAAATAGAATACCTCGGTATTTCCATCATCTGCTGAGTACATATTCTGTAAAGATGGATAAGCATCAAGCATAGACTGTCTTGCTTCTCTTCTGTCATCTTCTACAAGTTCTCCGGCTACACGAAGCCACTCGCCATTTTTAAATGCACAAATTTCTACCTTCGGGTTTGCGTGAATCTGCTTTGAAACATCCTTTACCTTGCCAGTCTGAATATACAACTTTCCTTCAAAAATGTGTGCTGTTCCAAAAGGTCTTACCCTTGGCTGGTCGCCTTCTACTGTTGCCAAATAATATGTCTCTGCTTCTTTTAAAAATTTAGCTACTCGTTCCATGATGTAATCCTCCTGAATTGATTAATATCGTTTCATATTTACAAACAGTTTCATTTTATTGGTTATAAAAGTATATCTTCAATAAATCTATTGTTGCTTTGTCATTTATGACGGCCCGTCCTATTGTTATGCCATTGCTGATGATAATATATTCTCCGTTTTCATATCTGGCATTTACCAAATCATCTTCCCCTTTTAAGTCTATACATATACTTGATATAATTCCGCAAATCTCCTCTTGTGAGCTTCCGCTTTTTATCTCATAAGCATAATCCGCATCTCCTATCTCATTCAGATCAGTTACCAAACAATACTCCGCTCCATTCATCAGCATTTCTTCATTCAAAGTGGGTAATTGAGCCGTCTTATACTCATTAAATAAAAAGATAACTACAAGCGCAATGAATGCCGGAAAAAAGATACCGCCAAACCGCTGTGCATAATTTTGTTCTTCCCACCGCTTGCTATGACGACCAAACAGCGGTATTTTCATCTGCACCAAACCTGCTCCTATACTTACAAGCAAAAAATAAAATATAACTTTTATCAAAGACTCATCCCCCATTTAATCATTAATAAAAATATCGTTCCTAAAACGACGCCTACTAACCATATAAAGCGAAACACCTTGTTATATCTCGAACTATTAGAACAAGGAACAAGCCAATATTCCTGTGGAAACTCCAAAATGTATTCTTTTAATTCCTGCTTCAATTCCATGACTATACTCCACATTAATCCAAATAGCACAATGCACACCGTTCCATAATATGTAATTGATGCATTTGTAACCACAGCAAAGAAATAATGTGCCATCTTAAGAAGGAAGATACACCACGCAATACAGCATGAAATTGTAAACGCCCTTTTCATTTTCCACTTCAAACCAAATATAACCTCTGGAACGAATACAGTCAATGCCCCCATCGGCAATCCTCCTGTTCGTCCATGTGTGAAATCGCTCTCCGACTCCAAAGACCAAATTCCTATCAATACTATTACTGCTGGTATTAGTATGGTGCAGAACAAGTTATATGCAATAATCAACACATTTTCATTGTCGTCGTTCATAACTTAGCCCCCAATCAGTTCATCAAGCCTGATAGCCACTCTTCCTGATAATGAATAATACAATGCTGTTAGCTTTGCCTTGTCGTACAAATTTGCATACACATTATAATAACATAGCGATATTGACATACCGAAGCCAAATATTTTTAAGGGTATAGACGTTACATCAAGTTCTTAGTATATGAAATTTGCAAATTATTCTTGGATTTGGCTCAAATCAAATGCACCGTTCTCAATCAACTTCAAAATTGTGTCTACCAAGTTGTTTTTTACAGTTTCACTTTCATTTTCAACGCCAGAATACTCTACGTAAATAGTGTTCTCTCCCATATCAAAGGTTGCATAATATATTACGGTTTTGATACCTTGACTATTTGACTTTGTTACGAAATATCCTGCATCGATATCAACGCCGTCTACACTTGAAGTGATTGTATTTCCATCAATGATAGTATCTAATAGATTTACACCCTGTTTAGATACTACCATTCTTGTATCACTAATTTTTCCCTCAAAACCCAGAATATTATGATTGTCAGCATCAAAGTAAGCATCTGCGGTAACAGGCAGGTCTGCAAAAAGCATTTCAATCTCAGCATTGCTCAAAGGTCTTGTTGTTACATTTAAGTTAATTGAAGATTGTGATAAGTCATTTTTAACAAAAGTAATTGTTTCTCCACCATCCAGCGTGGCAATATCGTTTTTTGTACCAAACAGATTGCTTTGAAAAACTCCCACTCCAATCACAACAACGAGTACGAAGCAAGCAGCAACAGACACCCATTTTTGCCGATTAGTAATTTTACTTGTTTTTTTCATAGGTTCAGCCTCCTTAATATACTGATTATCGACATTTCCCAATGCCCTTAAAAGTTTCTTTTCTTTCATACAGAGATACCTTCTTTCTCTAACAATTTTTTAAGTTCGTTCCTTGAACGAAATAATGACATCTTGATTTTGCTCTCACTCATACCATATTCCGTTGCAATTTCTTTAATGGGCGATAAATACCAATATCTTCTCATAAAGATTTTTCGCTGTTCTAATGACAGGGAAGAAAGAAAGCGGTTGAGAATATCCGTTAGAGCAATTTCTTCAACAATGTTTTCTGTACTATCCAACGATGGTATGCACTCTTGTATTTCATCAAAAATCAATGACATTTGCCCGCCATTACGTTTCTTTGCATTGAGCAGTTCGTACCTGTCCAAAGATAAGTTGCGAGTAATCTTCCCTAAAAAAGTTTTTAGGACAGATGGACGGTTAGGCGGTATGCTGTTCCAAGCTCTTAAATAAGTATCATTTACACATTCCTCGCTATCTTCGTCATTGTGAAGAATATTAGAGGCTATATATCTGCAATACTTTCCGTATTTTTTTGAAGTTTCGGATATAGCAGCTTCGGAGCGCTCCCAATATAAATCTAATATCTGCTTATCATCCATAAGCTTCTCCTCCTTCCCCTTGTATTAAGGTCTTTCACCCTAATAGACGAGAAAAATGTGTCAAGCGTCACTTAAATTCAAAAAATATTTATTCAAAGATTAGCTTTCATTTTTTGAAAGAATATAATAAAACAGCAAAAGACGTACACCAACAAGTCTCTTAATATTCAATGCGGAAAAAGTTATTTCAAATGGGGGTTTAATTTTGCCCCCTCCAGGGGATTATACTGGTTCCACCAAAGGCGGGGTTTCGCAACACCATAATTACTTGTTGCTTCCTAAAGAAAGCTCATTACTTCCATCTTCTTACTTATCGTTTTCTTCCTGTTCCTGTATGTATTTTCTTACCGTTTCTTAATTCACATTTCCTACTGTCGATACGTAATATCCTCTCGCCCAAAAATATCTATCTCCCCACTTGCTCCTATATTCCGGATGTCGGTCAAACAACATCAATGTGCTTTTTCCCTTCAGATATGACATAAACTCTGAAACACATAGTTTCGGTGGAATTGCAATGTACATATGTACATGATCAATACATACTTTTCCATCTGTTAGTGTTACCTATTTCATCTCACACAATTTTTTGATTGTTTCTACTAAATCTCTCTTTGTTTCACCATACATTATTTTTCTTCTAAACTTTGGAATAAAAACAATGTGATATGTGCAATTCCAGCGTGTGTGTGTTATACTTTGATTATCCATTTGGATACCTCCTGTGTTTTGATATGGCCTGCGAAACCAATATCATTATAACACGAGAGGTTTTATTTTTTAGTACTCTAGGTAACGCTACGGCTTTGCCTCGGTTCCCATTTCAAATGGGGGATTAACAAAACTTTTCATTTACGGTTCATCCGGGAGCTGTACTACCTCTACAATTGCTTCAATTGTTTCAACCGGAGCATCACTCCATGGATATGCCGCATCATCGCAGCCTGCCTGCTCAAGTAATTCTTTTGCATCAGGACCTAATAATTTCTGATATACATCATACACAGATGCAAGCTTATTCGAAAATTCCACCTGTTCAGAGTTTCCTTTATCAGAAAGCCATGATACTGTCTCTTTTTTAATCTCATCTGTGGTCATACTGGTTCCAACTCCCCAGTTAAGCAAATGTGCTGCAGTTTTAATAGAATTCATTCCATTTCCGGCTGTTCCCGGCTGAATATTCGAATCAATTTCATCTAATACACCTCTGAATTCTTTATATGACGGCTTCACATCCTGTAATTGATTTTGTTTCTTCGTCTCTGTTTGCTCCATATTATTATCTTCTGCTGTTGCCAGCTCACTATTATCTTCGCTCGTAACGACCTGCTCTGTACTGTTTCCGGTATTAGTCATAGTTCCGTTTTCCTGCTGCCCACATGCGGTCAATGAACATACCATAACTACCATAATCATCAAAAATAACTTATTCTTCATATCTTTTTTGTTCCTTTCATTCTACATTATTATTCGTTCCATGATGTATAACTGCCCATCTTTATATTCTGCGGTAATGTCACCTCCCATTCTTTCAGTCTCTACTCTCATGAAAACACTCCTAAAACATCTGTATAATTCTTGCAATCTCCATAACTACAATCTTTAGCATCACTCCACCGGACATCACATAAAACCATATCTCACGCATATGCTGTGACTTTGCAATTGGTGTTGCTATTGCTGCAATAATTATGATTGCAGCTCCGACACATCCGATTATGTTCGGAACACTCACAAGTGAAAATATTCCAGGATTACAGCTTCCATCTATCGTATACTGAATTGTTTTATCCAATCCGTCCCTTGCCGCTGCAAAGCAGCATATAACAAGTCCATATGCCAAAACAAACAGGCTCCTTCTGCCCCAGAAACTAATGTTGCTTCTGTTACTGATTGAGTATCCAACAAACCCAACCAACGATACAATCATAAGTGTAGTAACTGTTGTTACCATATTCCCAAAATAGAGTTTCATCCTTGACCTCCCATAATATAAATGACGCAGTGCAAAACTGTAATATTACAATCTGCACTGCGTCTTAGCGTCTGGCTTCCTTTACTATAAATTTTTCTGCGTCAATCAGGCTTTCTTCTTTACACTTTGGACAAAACAGAGGAAAATTTGTTAATACCGTATCCTTCCTTGCCAGTGTACTGTTTGTCGGGGCAGGCATCACGGAACATGACCAGCATTGCCCCTGTACCACAGCCACAGTCCAGTACGTCCTGACAGGGTTCTTTCAAAAGCTCCTCCAACAAGTCGGGGTAATCCTTGCGGCACAGGTTGTACACGCTGGGGTCACTGTCATCAAATTTCTCCGCCGCAGCGTCAAACTCCCGCAGAGTGAGATTTTTGTATTTTTGGTTTGTCATAATAGCACCTCTGCATATTCATTTGCCATTTAGTTAGTTTATACTAATCGAATATTATCATATTTCTACATAGTTTTCAACATCCTATCTGTGTCTGTAGTCTATCAGCAACTTGACCCTTTCTATTTTTATAAAAAGCTTAGATTTTTGTCTTGACAACTGAGCCACTATAGAGTAACGATATATGAAAAAGATGTGAGAGGAAAATCATGAAGGTTGAAACATTATCAGAAAAAGATATCAATGCGATCGGGCATGCATTCGGTTATTATGAATATGCTCAGGGCGAAAAGGGGCTTGTTTCCGCATACAGCAGCAAAGACGCAGTCGTCAGTTATATCAACGGCTATGTGGAAATGGTACTGCAGGCAGGTATGCTTTATACAACCGGTCCGCAGCAGGAAGCATTTATTGCCTATAAGCGCTGTGATGAAAAAGTGGGACTGAAGGCAGGTCAAAAGCTGATAAAAGGGATGTTTGCAGGATCATCCTTTGGTGAAGTGGTACGGATGCTCAGCATTCTCGGAAGCGGTGGAACATCTTCAATTGAAAAGAAACTGAAAAAGAAAAAACAAAAATACCTGTTTGTCGGATTGGTATGTGTGCGGGAAGAATACCAAGGGCAAGGCTATATGAGGAAAGCGCTGGAGCTTGCGTTTGCCGAGGGCAACAGACTGGGACTCCCAGTCGTACTGGATACCGATGCCAAACTGAAAAGTGATAAATACAGACATCTTGGCATGGAACTGGCAGGCGTCCGTACCTGCAAAAACGGCAGTAAATTATACGAACTGATCAAATATCCTGATTCCACGGTCTAATGAAATTAAAAATCATACACTGTCTAATGAAATTGGAATTTAATAATTAGTTTTTTTTGCAATCAAGACTCCAACAGGAGCTAAACCGCCATCCACCAAATTCACTTTGACGACTGTAAAGCCATAATCCGTAATAAACTCACAAAAATTTTCCTTGTTCCATTCTTTGTATGCTTTAAATCCTGTAATAGACATTAATCGCTTTCGTAAACCACTTGATTTTTTCTCTGCCCATAAGAAGGTTGGTGCGTACAAAATGCCGTCTTTTTTTAATACTCTACGAATTTCCTGCATTGCTTTTTCAGGCTCTGGCATAATGTGCAGTGCATTTGAAATTACTACACAATCAAAATTTTCATTCTCATATGAAAGTGCCGTTGCATCGGCTACGCAAAAACTAAGTTTTTCTGTTGTACCTCTCCTTTTCGCTTGCTTAATCATATTTTCCGAAAAATCGGTTGCCGTCCAGCTATTAGTACAATCAGACAATGGGAAAGATAGCTGCCCTGTTCCACAAGCTAATTCTAATACATTCATATCAGATTTGAGATAATCTCTAATATATCCGCAGATTGCATTATAAAATTTCTTATCTGACTCCATCAAAGGTGCATATATTTTTGCAAGTCGTTGCCAATAACCCTTGTTTGCCTTGTCTTTCATATCAAAATCTCCATTTTATTCAATAATACAACTTCTGAGTTATAGTGCTATTTTTTTCCATTTTCTAATCTTAGTTCTAAATGTTCCGAATGGAGCAACTGTGTTAACATGTATGAACTTGTATACTTCCCAGACAGCTGTCTTAGTTGCTTCGCCAGCCCATTTTCTCATATGTGGTTTAAATAATTCTTCCTCACTTAGCGAATCGATCATTGCATAAATAGAATTAATATTATCATTCAACATATCTTTCAACTCCTGCAGTGACAGATACGCATATGTATCTGTGAACCATTGATATAATTCACCAAGCTGATTCCATTTAAAATCATCTGAAGGAGTTTTGACATGAAGACCTTTTCTTTCATCTGCTTCCCATTTAAGGACGAGCGTTGTCCATCCAACTTGGTAAGCGAGATTTTCTGCCGGAGTTCGGTCAACTTCATCAACCCTCTTATCCTTTAAAGATTCTGGAATATCATTAAATTCAAAAATATACTTTGCAAAGCTTTTATTTATCTCTTTTTTAAGTTCGTCTTTATTCTCGTATGTTCTCAATAGTCTATTTCTCCAAACTTCGATTTTATAATCAGATTTTTCGTAGCTTTCTTTTATTTAACAAATCCCATAAAATTACACTTGTATTGTTTTCAACTTCTTTAATCTTACAAACAATCTCTTATCCTTCGGACACATATTTTCAAGTTCCTCAAGACTATATCTTCTCAAATCATCTTTGCATTTTATCCCCATTCTAAATGCATCCATACATAGGACTCCATGTTCCTTATCATTCAGATCTTCTACACTACGAAGCTTTATGCCTTGCTCTTCACAAATCTGATATAATTCCTGAATTCCTGCAGCGTCGCCTGCCCCATAGACAGCATTTTATATCACAATACCATTACAATGATCAATCTCATGCTGAATTATCTGTGCCGTCCAGCCGGAATATTTCCCATGCTGCTTTTTAAAGCTCTGGTCAAGGTAATCCACCTCAATCTCCTGATATCTTTTGCATGGACGGACACCTTCCAATGAAAGACATCCTTCCTCCGTCTGATATGCCCCTGACTTCTTTGTAATCACTGGATTAATCATTGCAAACTGAAATGGTCCTGCTGCCAAAACAATAATATTCTTCTTAACACCTATCATATTTGCAGCCATTCCAACACAATGGTCAAGATTGGCTCGCAATGTGTCTAGCAAATCTGTTACCACCTGCTTATCTACTTCTGTCGCATCCACCGATTTCTGTGCAAGAAATAATGGATCTTTTACTATTTTCTTTACCATTAGTTCCATCCTTTCCAAGCATCCGGCTGATATCCAAGTGTAGACTGCTTTCCGTTTCTTACTACAGGAGTTTTGATTACCTGTGGATTCTCAAGCACCTTTTCCAGCTTGTCCTCATCTGCAGTATATTTAATGAGTGCAAGCAGGTCTTTGTCTTTTCCATCCCAGTTAACCATATTTTCTAATCCACCATTTGCCTGATATTCAATTTTAAAAGCTCCGTAGAACTGATATTTGTCTTTATCTTATTTATCAAAATACTTATCACAGTATTCAAGTGATAGATTGATAAACTCCTGCAATTTATCAATATCATTATACATTCCATGGTTCGATTTTGGAAATTCAACATAATCGTATGGCACACCATTCTCTTTCAATGCATCTATTAAAGGGTATTTAAGTTGAGTCGGCACACAATGGTCGATTAGTCCATACCCCATCAAGGTCGGCACCGAGTTTGCATCCACCAAATATGTAGGCGAAACAGAGTAAATATACGGAAGATACTCTTTTGATGCCATCATTTCATCTGTAATTCTAACCCCTGTCATCATGGTTGCAAAATCCGCATCTGTGGTTATATGGTCTATCGATTTCAGCAAACTCCAATCGGATGGCTCAAATGAAGCAGGACCTGCGAGTTGAAAGACAAACTTTACTGGGATTGCAGAAATGTCAGCATTTTTATATGCATAGTTCATCGCAAGTGTTCCACCTGCTGACACCCCACAGGTAGCCATTTGTGTTAAATCAATTCCAAGCTGCGATGCCTGCTCCTTGATTGCGGCAACACAGCTTAGAATTTCTTCATTCATTAACTCAAGACTGGCGTTGAGTAATTCTTCTTCACTTTTTCCCTTCTTTGATTGCAATGTATAATCAACCGTTGCTGTTACGTATCCTTTTGACGTATAATATTTGCACCACGCATCGCCATCTTCTTTGCTCCCGGAATTAAAACTTCCTCCGTGTATATAAAGAATCAGGCATTTTGACTCTGGCGTATCAAGATTTTTCGGCACATATAAATCATATTTGTGGTCGCTCGGATTTTCATAATCAAGATTTTCATACACACATCCTACTGTATCATTCCATTCAACTTGGATAAGCTTCATCGGTAAAGACCCAAGACGTTGAATGTTGATGAGCATACCCACAATAAAGGATACAACAAACAGAAATATCAACATACCTATTTTACGATTTTTATTTGTACTGAACATGACATTTCTCCTTATATGATGTGGTCTAAAACAAGTTTTCCGGTAATACCACCAAGTATTACACCGGCGATAATAACTCCACAACTAAGGAGAACCCATGCTAAAATTTGTTTCTGTTTTGTATTCATACTTATTTATCTCCTCAATTTCAGATTGTCATTTCTGCAATACTATCACTTAATTGTCATCAAGCTTCTTTGACAAATCCCGATTTGCAAAACACATTCTTTTTTACATAGGCACAGTATACCACATTTTCTGTGCCTATGCGATATCATCTAATGCTTATTCCGATATGAACTCATCTTCTCCACAGTGACCTCCGGATAAAAGTAAGTAAGAATCGTTGCTTTCGGAACTCCTGCGGCAAGTGCTTTTTTCACCTCTTCCTTCTGCTCCGGCGTATATGACCAGTGCAGCATTCGGTTAGTGATGTTCTTTCTTTGGTTATGAAGCTTAATGAACAATCTTCATTGAAAATATCTGCTGATAAGGATAACAGATTGCTTTTATTTAATGAATGTATTAAAAAAATCCGCTAAATTGCGGATTTTTTCTTTAATCTCTTGACCTATGTTTAAATTATACAGGAAGCTTTTCTGTATTTAAGAGGTGATACCCCATACATTTTCTTAAAGCTGCGTATAAAGTAGCTCACATTCTGATATCCACTGCACATTGCAACCTCAGTAACGGATGTTGCTGATTCCTCCAATAGCTGTCTGGCATGCTCCAGCCTGAGATGATTGATATACTGCGACAGAGTAATATGAAAATGCTCTTTAAAGTAGCGTGATATGTATTTTTCTGACAAATGAAACTGTGCACCAAATTCCTTCAGTGAAATTTCCCTTGTATAGTTTTGCTGAATATACGTTATCATTTCTTTTTCTATTGTGTTGGTGCCATTTGTGCCATTTTCCAGTATTAGATTATTGCTCCACATTTTCTGGATGAATTTGATGAGAGTTATTTTGGTTTCAAATTGCGCCTCTATATTTGCAGCATCTGTGTTTTCTGCGTTTTTCCCTGATATCTGTGCATTTATCTCTATCAGCCGCTCGCATATATCTGCTGCTGTATCATTTATCTGAGGACTAATCATAAGTCTGCCTCGTTTGAGAGGGGATAGGATTGATTTTTCCATGAGATCGTCCGTCTGAAATGATATATATTCAAGAGGAAACAAAAATGTGTAATAATCTGCATCTCCTGTCGGCGAGCCCATGAAATGCAGACTGCCCGGAGATACCACAAATGTATCCTTTGGGCTTCCTATATAGTTTTCACCTGATATGGTCACATGCAGCTTGCCCTGCTTTACATATATAATTTCCAGCTCATCATGCCAGTGTACCGGAATCTGGAATGCACGCTTTACATCACTGATATGATATTGACTGAACGGATTTTCCGGTGTGCCGTGTGGCCGGTTTTCTTTTAATTCAAAATACATTTTTCTACATATTCCTTAGTCTCTTTTAATTCCCATCCGGTTTGTTTGCTGTAATAATTACATATCAACTGTTCTATATTTTAACATATTGCATGCATAAGGTGTGCATTTTTTTATTTGTTCCCTAGGATTTAGTGAATCTACGCTGTGGTATGAGCAGTAACTTAGTAATAGATAAAGTAGAAATAGTACAATTTTCCCTTGAAATAATACAAGAATTATTTGTGATAATGTAATATATTGATACATGCAAGCTTCTCTTCTTTATATCTTCCTCTCCCTAATGAAGCTTATAACGAGAAGTTTGCTTTCATTCTGTTAATATCACAAGGTATACATACATTATAAATGAGGTAAAATCTATATGCAGGTTCAAAGAAAAACACTTACACAGCTTTCCATTCCAATATGCTTTGAAACACTTTTTTACATGCTGGCAGGCATGGTTGACACTCTTATGCTGTCATCCGTGAGCGACCAGGCGGTTGGTGCTGTCGGCACGGCAAATACATACATCTCCGTTTTCATCATCATGTTTGGTATCATCTCAAGCGGTATGGTTGCTGTCATGACGCAGAATATCGGTGCCGGAAAACCAGGTATAGCATATCAGGCAAGGCAGCTTGGACTTATATTTAACGCTGTAATAGGTGTGCTCATGGCTGTTTTTCTGACTGTTTTTTCCGGAAATATTCTCAAAATGGTCAGCATTGCATCGGCGCTTTTTGATTCGGCAAATACTTATCTGCGCATTGTTGGAGGTGCCTGCTTTTTAAATGCTCTCATACCGATTTATTCAAGCTACCTGAGAGTTTTCGGCTACACAAAGCAGTCACTTTGGGCATCAATTATTGGAAATGTCATTAACTTTATACTTAACGCTGTTTTTCTCTTTGTAATGCACTGGGGCGTTATGGGTGTTGCCACTGCAACGGTTATCTCACGTATTGTCAATCTGATTATTGTTGCCACAATGGGCGCTGTGCTCATCAAGGCAAAGAACAGTCCTGAGCGCATAGCTTCCGGAAAAATTCTCGGACAGATTATAAAGATTGGCTTTCCATCTGCCTGTGAAACCGCACTTTACAATATCGCCATGACTCTTGTAGTGCGTTTCATGAACCAGATGGATGCTGACGGAATGAACGTCACAGCGCGTTCCTATGCCTCACAGATTGCTAACTTTTCGTACTGTATCGGTGCTGCCTTAGCTCAGGCAAATGCCATTCTGACCGGCTGGCATATCGGTGCAAAGGAGTATGACGAATGCGATAAGGGCACTCGCAAGGCCGCTATCTATGGTGTGATTACGGCATCCTGCCTTTCTATCACATTTGCGCTTTTGGGTAACTACATTGTGCGAATCTTCACGAATGACGTACAGATGATAAACCTAGTCACAAAGCTTCTCGCCATTGATGTTGTGCTGGAGCTTGGAAGAGTCACCAATCTGGTCTATGGTCAGGCACTGAAGACAAGCGGTGATGCCGTTTTCCCGGTTGTCATGGGTGCCGTTTTCATGTACCTTGCGGCGGTCGGCGGAACATACTTCTTCGGACTGCATCTGGGGCTTCTCGCAGTCGGTGCTTACATCGGACTCGCAAGTGACGAGTGCATCAGGGCTGTCGGCATGGTGCTGCGCTGGAATAGCGGAAAGTGGAAGAACAAGGGACTGGTTGATTAGAATATTCGGTGCTTTGTGCCGTGTTTCGATTTTTAAGCCGATTCAAAAGTCAAGTTCCTCTTAAAAATTAAATGTTTCTGGGTCAGAACCGTGTTTTTCGTTCTTGTTAAGCTCATTTATGGCATTCATATCACCCTCAGACAATTCAAAATCAAACACTTCAAAATTAGAAATAATTCTTTCCTGATGCGTTGACTTTGGAAGTACAATTATTCCTCTCTGAAGCTCCCATCTTAAAACAATCTGTGCAGGTGTCTTACCATACTTGTCAGCCAGTGCAATAATCACCTCATTTTCAAGTGTTCCTGCTCCGTTGCCTCCAAGTGGGCTGTAGGCTTCTATTGCAATACCATTCTTCTTAGCATATTCAACATTTTCAATATTAGCGTAATAAGGATGAATCTCAATCTGGTTAACCGCTGGTACAACTGTCCAGTTTTCACTGAGAGTCTCAAGATGGTGAACATTGAAGTTACTTACACCGATTGCCTTGATTTTGCCAGCCTTGTACAGGTCCTCCATATCTGCCCACGCCTTCTCATAACCGTTAGCTGGCCAGTGAATAAGATACAAGTCTATGTAATCAAGTCCCATGTCTTCCAAGCTCTGTAAAAATGCTTCTTTAGTTCTTCCCTGTCTAATATCCTCATTCCAAAGCTTAGTTGTAACAAATATATCCCTTCTGTCAATGCCACTCATACGTATGCCTTCGCCTACGCTTTTTTCATTGCCGTAAACCTTAGCTGTATCAATATGTCTGTATCCAGCCTCAATCGCCCATTTTACTGCATTAGCTGTATCAGCTCCGTCTGGTGTTCTAAAAACACCAAGACCTATCTGTGGAATTTTAACTCCATTATTTAATGTAATATAATTCATATAATTCAAATCTCCTTTATCTGTTTTCTTTCATTTTACACCATGTAAACGTTCAATTTCAATTATAGTATTGAGTCCTCTTACCTCAAAATTGATATGAAAAAATAGGACTTAAATCATTCAAGCCCTTGTTTTATAAGGTTTCTCTTGATTTAGTCCTATTTTAACGTATGCCCCTTTTATAATTAAAGGATATCTGTGAGCATTATTTTTCCATTCATTTAAAAATAAATCTGCTTATCTGGTTAAATATCCAATATAATTAACCTCCATATATTTTATGGTTATATTATACACCGTTTTACACTTTTATGAGGAAATCCATAATTATACTCTTAGCATTCTGTATCCTATACCTATATGCGTCTGTATATACTGTGGGGAATTGACATCTTTTTCAATTTTCTTTCTTAATGTTGCCATGAATACTCTAAGTGATGCCAGATCATTTTCCCATGAACTGCCCCATATATTCTTAGTAATATAAGTGTATGTCAGCACTCTTCCAACATTTCTTGATAATAATATGAGAAGCTTATATTCAATAGGTGTAAGATGCAGCTCTTCTCCATTCAGATATGCGCAGCCAGCCGCATAATCAATTTTTAAATCTCCATTCTCGAATACACTTGTATTCTGAGTCATATCCGTCTGCATAAGCGACAGTCTTCTTACTGTTACGCGTAATCTTGCAAGAAGCTCATCTACAGAAAACGGCTTTGTAAGATAATCGTCTGCCCCTGCATCAAGTGCTTCTATCTTATCCGCATCTTCAGTTCTTGCGCTTATAACAATTATTGGTGTATTAGTCCATGTTCTTATCTTTTTTATAACTTCCACCCCATCTATATCAGGAAGTCCTAAGTCCAGTAGAATTATATCAGGATTATGTGATGCGGTCTGTGAAATAGCACTCTCTCCATTCACAGCAGTTAAATACCTGTAATTATTAGTTTTTAATGTTGTTGTTATGAGATTTCTTATTGGTGAATCATCTTCAACTACAAGAACCTGTGTTTTATTCATTTAAATGTACCTCACTTAACTGCAGTTTGAATTCGAAAATGCATCCATGTGGCGTATTATCCCTTAATTCGAGTTCACTTCCATGTGCATTTATAATAGTTTTACATAAAGATAACCCAAGTCCGAGACTTCTTCTGTTATCTGCAATTTCATTGTTACAGGTAAAAAATGTATCAAATACATTTTCTTTCATGTCATCAGGTATTCCCGCACCATTATCTTCAATGGATATAATTACATATCTGCCTTCTTTTCTTGCTTTAATATATATATCAGAGCCTTCCTGTGTATACTTTATCGCATTATCGACTATATTAATAATAACCTGTATTATAAGTCTGGCATCCATTTTCACAAGAAGCAGTTCTTTGCCGCAATCTACATGTATTTTATGTTCACAGCTTTTTCTGTTGATATGTTTTAACGCTTCTGCAATAACCTCGTCAATCAGCTGGTCAGACATATTAAGAGTTACTGTTCCATCCTCAAATCTTGTTACAAACAATATATTCTCTACAAGACTGATTAACCATTCTGAATCATCATATATATCTGTAAATATCTGCTCTCTCGTATCATTATCAAGCTTGTCATAATTGTACATAAGATTATTGGCATTACCTGATATTGATGTGAGTGGTGTTCTTAAATCGTGTGAAATTGTCCTTAAAAGATTAGCCCTTAACTGTAGTGTCTTTTCCCTGTAAGCAGCCTGTTCTGACATACGAACATGTTTTTTCAGTTTAGATGCCAGAGTTCCTGTAAGCATTGACGCAGCAAGCATAATAACACATGTTAGCGGATATCCTGTGTCATATGCATGAAAAGTAAATCTTGGTTCTGTCAGGAAGAAATTCATCAGAACAACACTTACAAGCGAACCCGCCACACTCCAGATATATCCATTAGTGAATATTGAAATCAAAAGCACGCACAAAAGATATACCATAGTAACATTTGATTCTGTAAATCCAATATATATAAGCAGCATTCCTATTACTGTTGCAATACTTAAAAAGCCTATTGTTATTAAGAATTCTTTTACAAGTTTTTTCAATGTCTTTTCCGTTATAATTACCACCTTATTTTATTTCCTATATAATAACATATATTCACATTAATATCTCTTTTTTTCATTATCATCACTTTCATTCAATACAGCATTCATTGTATCTTTGTCATTTGTTCTTCTTGTTCTGTTCATAAATCCGTCTATTTTATTCATAACATACCATCCTGCTGCCATAAATAATAATATCACAACTATCAGTATTATTATAATCAATTCCATTCTCATACTCATGCCCCCTTGTCTTAAACCTTAAAGCATTTTTTCAGATTTTTGTAGTCTCCTAACACAAGTAATGTAATATCTTCTGTAAGTACAATATCCGGTTCAACATTTACATTTATTGAGTCATTATGCTTTATAGCCATTATGTTCACTCCATATTTTTTCCTTATATCAAGTTCAATAATGCTTTTTCCTAACCACGACTCAGGGACTTCCACTTCAAGAATTGCATGCGTATTATCCAGTTGTATTAAATCAAGAATATGGTCCGCAGTATAGCGTACTGCAGCCCACTTTGCTTCGTGTTTTTCAGGATATACAACCGCATCTGCACCATTACGCAGCAGGAATTTTTCCTGTACATCCCGCTCAGCTCTTGATACCACATATCTGGCGCCAAGTTCCTTTAACAGTGATGTTGTTTCCAGCGAATTCTGAAAACTGTCACCAATTGTCACCATACACACATCAAAATTACCAACGCCTAATGATTTTAAAAATTCAGCATTCGTGCTGTCTCCAATCTGTGCATTTGTGACTATATTCATAACATCGTTAATTCTGTTCTCATCAGTATCAACTGCCATCACCTGATGTCCAAGCTGATTAAGCTGCATAGCCATATGTTTTCCAAATCTTCCGGCTCCTATAAGTAATACATTCTTTTTCATATTGTGCTCCTATCCTATATTAATCTTTTCTTCAGGAAATTTTGAATAGCTGTTTCCATTTCCAGAAAAAGCAGCATATATTAAAGTAAGACCGCCAACTCTGCCCATAAACATAAGAATAATAAGAACAATTCTTGATAATATTCCAAGCTGTGGAGTAATACCTAATGTCAATCCGACCGTACCTACTGCTGATGCTGTTTCAAAAAGACATTTTCCTAATGAAATTCCATCTGTGACATTTATAATAAATGCGCCCGTAACAAATAATGTAATATACATCATAGCTATCGTAGCTGCATTTTTAACTGTATCGTTATCTATTCTTCTTTCAAAAAAATGAATATTCTTATTTCTCTTAAATGTTGCAACCATGTTTCCCATAAGAACTGCAAATGTAGTTGTTTTCATACCACCTGCTGTTGAACCTGGTGAACCACCTATAAGCATAAGAATTATCATAATCATTACAGATGCCTGTTTCATTGCATTAAGGTCAACCGTATTAAATCCAGCAGTCCTTAATGTCACTGATTGAAAAAGTGCCTTAAATACAGGCATTCTCTCGCTTCCAGTCATCATATCATTTATCATAAATATAATTGCAGGTACTGTTATAAGAACGGCTGTTGTAACAATTATTAATTTGCTCTGCATCTTATATCTTTTAAAATGATACTTATTATTCTCAATATCTTCCCACGTAACAAATCCAATTCCACCTATCACAATAAGAAGCATCAATGTAATATTAATAACAGGATTACAGGCATATGTCGTCATTGAAGCAAATTGATTATCCGCTGTTCCTAGCACATCAAATCCTGCATTACAAAATGCTGATATTGAATGAAATATTGCAAACCAGATTCCTTTCAATCCATAATCCTTGCAGAATACCGGCATCATAAGCAATGCTCCTGATAATTCTATAATGAATGTTCCTTTTAATATAAATCCGGTAAGCCTGACTATTCCTCCAACCACCGGTGCTGATACAGATTCCTGCATAAAGCTTCTCTGCATTAAAGACACTTTCTTTCCTGACAATAAAGAAAATGCAACGGCAACAGTAATTACACCAAGCCCTCCTATCTGTATAAGCGTAATTATTACAAGCTGTCCAAATAAAGACCAGTAGCTTCCTGTATCCAGTACTACTAATCCGGTAACGCATACCGCTGATGTAGATGTAAATAATGCATCACCAAACGGTGTTACACAGCCACTGGCTGATGAAACCGGCAGCATAAGAAGCAATGCTCCTAATATGATTAATCCACCAAATCCAATTGTTATAACCCGGAATGATGACAAATGTTTTCTTATCCTGTTGTCAAACATAAAAAATTCCCCTTTTCTAACATAATTGAAATCTACCAGAATTATGTTAAAAAAGGGGTTAAGCATTTTTATATGATATTAAGATTATATTAAGATTATTATCTCTCCCGAATCATGATAATCAGAAGATAAGCTGCTCCGAATACAACTATACTCCCAGCCATGATTAAATACATCTGTGGCACGCCAACAACATGTCCCCTGAATACAGGATTACAGTCGAGAGTGTTCCTTATGACTGTGACCGCTTCTGACGGAAGCCCTGTGTCTGCCATCTCTTTATACACTCCGTTTAGCATATGGTTCTTAACCAAGGAAGTTCCGTATGTACCCGGAAGGTAGGACAATGCTTTCTGCAGCCCTGAACTAAAATTAGATATCGGCATGTATGCACCACACACAAATCCATACCCTGCACTTACGATTGTTCCAACCGCCGACAACTGCCCCTGCGTCTTTAGCGGATAGCTTACAATGCTTGAAAGCGTGCTTCCAAATAACACCAGCAGAATCATATCCAATATAACAAATATTACATCTGATGCACTCATATACCAGCCCATCTTCAATATGTAAAGCAGGCATAATGCAAGTGCTGTGCCATTAACCATAAGCGAATTAAGTACTGTTGATAAGAAATATCCTATATAAATCTTTGTTTTGCTTACAGGCGAAACATCAAAATCTTTTCTTGCTCCGCTGGCTCTGTCCTGAACCATCGTAAGATTGACGCAGAATGTAACAGTTACACAGCTTACTGCAAGAAGTGCTGCAGCTAACTGTGCTGCCACTGTGCCGTTAATTATTTTGTCTGATAAATCAATCATGTCCTTAGTTGCAGAAACGAAGGAGTCCTTGTATACATTTGCTAAAAATGTTGCATACAAAACAATAAGAATTACCGGAGTTATCATTGATGAGAATAACATTCCTTTGTCCTTAAAAAAGAGTTTTCTGTTTCTGCTTACAAGTGCGGTTATCTCTTTCATCACTGACCACCTCCCAATATTTTCCCAGTCACAGCAAGAAATACATCGTCCATACCACCTTTTACGACTTCATAATCACGGAATATCTCCTGATGTTTCACAATCATTTTCGTAGCTTCAAGTGTGTTCTTAACCTGAATCCTGTAACCATCACGGATTGCTTTGTACTCTGTTTTCAAAGCTTTAATCTCATCCTCTGTAACTCCATACAAAGATATCGTATCATGAACATATTCATTCTTTAATTCCAAAGGAGTTCCCTCTGCCACGATGCTTCCCTTATCAAGAATCACAACATATCCGGCACTTGCCGCCTCCTCCATGTAATGAGTTGTAAGGAATACCGTCATGTTCTCCTCTGTACGAAGTCTCTCAATAACATTCCATATAAGAAGCCTTGTCTGCGGGTCAAGTCCCGTCGTCGGCTCATCAAGAATCAGTATCTCCGGTCTGTGAATCAGCGCCCTTGCAATATCAATTCTTCTTCTCTGTCCGCCTGACAGCTTACCAACCGGTCTGTTAATGTAATCCCCGAAATCAAGTATCTCCACCAGTTCTGCCAGTCTTTTTTCGAATGCATTTCCAGTAATTCCATACAACGCCGCCCTGCTTTTAAGATTCTCCTTAACCGTAAGAGGTTTATCAAGAACACTGTCCTGAAACACAACTCCCAGCAGCCTCTTTGTTTCACTGCCTGCCCTGTCTGCTTCTTTATCCTTAATCCACACATTTCCGCTGTCCTTGCGTAACTGCCCGCATATAATAGAAATCGTTGTGCTTTTTCCAGCACCATTTACACCTAAAAATGCGAACAATTCTCCCTTCTTTACTCGGAAACTTAAGTCATTAACTGCCTTCACATCGCCAAAACATTTATTCAGATGTTCTATCTTAATAATATCCGACATACGCCCCTCCTTATTGAGAATTACTTCATGTATTTATTAATCCATTCTACTATATCCAGCTTACCATTACCGCAATATTCATGTCCCTGCAGCTAAAGCTGCTGCGTATAATAATCTTTTCATATAATCTTACTCTCCTTTATCATATTATTTCTTCTTTCTTTAAGTTTTTTATTAACATCTGCCGCTGTCTTTACATTTTTACTGTAATCAACTATATGCCAGAATACTTTTCCAATCAGGATAAATATGGCATATACAACTGCGTCCTCCGCATCAAACCAGAATTGCCAGTGATGTGCCAGTGGCAGCAATATTATTTCAAGCAATAACAGATGTAATATTGTCCTTATCCACCATGCTTTCTGCGATAATTCTTCCTTTGAGTAGTAAACTGCCAGCGAAGCCAGAGCTATGAACGCCAGCAAAAGACACTGTCCAAAATATGTCACAAGATTCAGCTTTCTTGTCGGATCAAAAAACAGGCACATGAAGAACGAACATATCATAAGAATTCCACACAATGTCACATACCGTTTCATCCACATCATTAATCTATCCATACATTTCTCCTTACATTCCTAATAGGCGTTTTAATTCCGATACATATTTCCGCGAAACAATAACCGTTTCCCCATTGGTCAGCACCGCTTCGAATCTTCCTGAAACTGACGGTTTTATGTACTCAATCTTATCTGCATTCAGAACCATTGATTTGCTGCACCTGAAAAACGCCATTCCCTGACTCTGCTTCTCGAATTCATAAAGCTTCTCATGCGATACATATACATCACTGTTCCCATATATGAATGAATTCCCGTCAACCACTTCAAAATAATATATATCCGACAATTCAAGCCTGTAAAATGCACCATTTTTATACACGCCAACTGTATTCTGCGCCGACACCACCTTTCTTACCTTCTCCACCCAGGCTGCCTGTGAATCACAGCATTTTACCAGAACTTCCTCTGCCCTGCTGTCTGTAATCTGTTGTATTGTGAATTTCAAAACATCACCCTTACTTTCTTCTTTTTATACAAATGCTTTATTCATATATATACTTTTTCCATCCCCATGTCTATAGGCTTATCACTAAGTTGCATTTTAAGCATGCCAAGTTGCACTCAGACAGCAAAAAAGACACAAAGCAATGTACTTTGTGCCTTAATAAAATCATATTAGTTTCATAACATTTTTAGAATATATCCAGCAGACCAGTAATGGTCTTATTTTTTTGTACATTTTATGTTTTTCTTTGAATTACAGCATATATACAGGTCCTTAGATGTCCTTGCAAAAGAATCTGATAACATTCAGGCAACACTGTATAAGATATGTCAGGTATTCCTCTTGCATTCTGTATCAATCCTGGCAACCAGAATGAACATTTATCACTAAAGCCATTGGAACAACAGATTATGAAAGACTTTGAACTTTCTAACCATCAGTACAGTTACATGCTTTCACAGCATTTGATGCTAAAGGCAATTTCGAATTCCCAGTATTATTCATTACAGTAGCTTGTGGTTCCGTTTCAGGTTTCCACTCACTTATTTCATCAGGTACAACATCTAAACAGTTAGACAATGAAAACAATGCTAAGATGATTGGTTACGGTGCAATGTTAATTGAATGTGTACTTGCAGTTATCGCTTTGATTTTTTAATGCAACAGCCCCTTATTTATTGTTTACTATAATCCTTATATCTACTTCAGATTTTCTTCAAACTCTCTCTTCTTCTGTGTCTCATAATCTGCATAATCAAGACCTATGAATTTATCCAGCGCAATGTCTACTAATTCATTCCAACTTTCTGTCTCGTGCTTGACAAGAATTGGATAAAAATATACTCCATTTATTTCCGCCGCCTGACGATCTCCTACTGCATCTCCCACCATCAGAATATGACCTGACTTATAATTCTGCTTCTTTAATTTGGCAATACATTCTTTCTTAGTTCCTGCATCCTGACAGCAAAGCACATCAACATCGCTGCTTAAACCCCATCGATTCCATTCTTCAATGACAGCCTCTTTATTTGCACTGGAAACCACCGCAATATCTGCTTTTTTGTTAAGAGCACTAAGACCTTCCCTAGCACCTTCAAACGGTTTCTTTTCATAATCCTTCAGAGCATTGATTCCCTGATTCACTGCCAATGACCATAATAATGCTTTATTAAAAATAGGATTTTCTGACTCTTCCATCATTTGTTTCACAGAAGCATTGCTAAGCTCCTTTGCATTATTTGCCCACTGAACGAATTCCTCTATGCCTTCAATCCTACAGTATTTCTCATTAATTTCAGATAAAGCCATAGAAAGACCTGCAAAGCGATTGATTCCACGAGTCATTGTATAGAGATTTATATCGTTCCAGCGATTCAGAATTTCATCCTGCCACTGCTCCAATCCCCATTCCTTAACCATACATGGGCCAAAGCATTTGAAATGCTTAATATCCATGGTATCCATGATGCAACCATCACTGTCTACACAAATCAAGAAGTCCTTAGATTTGTTAAAAGCTTTTAAATCCACCATACCTTAAGTTCTCCTTTGACAATTTTATAATCTTGTATCCCAACGTCCGCAGAATACTGTCTCATCTGCTGTTCCCTTAAACTCACTCTTTCCAGTCATTTTTTCGATTGCTGCTCTAATATGTTCTCTTTTAGGAGCATATGCATTAATAAACGTATGTAACTGAGGAACGTCGATAAGGTGATTTGTGTAATTAAGGCTCATACCAATTGTTGGCACCTCCTCGTTATACCAAGGAAGCTCACAACTGTGATTGCAGCTCCATCTTACACGCACTTCATTTTCCTGTGCATAGCCCTTAACATTAATAACTACTAAAGCAAAATCGTGAGTGTCAATGAATGCCTGTCTTGGCTCATGATTTAACATTTTCACAAAGTTCATTGGACTGACACCATTCTCAACCTCAAGGTCATAATAGCTTGGGCATACATCCACCTCAAAGCCTGCATTTTCAAGTTCTTCAATAACTACCTTCTTCACAGGATCTCCTGTATAGCCCTTTGTTGTTGGTGTTGAACCAACATATACTAAAAATACGCGTTTCTTTTCGTCAGGGTTAACTGGAAGATTCTTATATGTATCCTTAACAAGAGTGATACACTCATCGGCTGCCTTCTTTGCACATTCTCTATGCGCTTCACAGCCGATGTTGTCAAGCTCCTTCTTGTCTGGAATTATTACAGACTCATCTGTAAGATTAAGATGCGCCTTCATGCCAAGAATTCTGCGTACTGCTTCCTCTAGTCTTTCTTCTGTTAAAAGACCATCTTCATATGCTTTACGAACATATGCCATATCTTCAGCAATATCATTAGCAAAAAGGAACATATCACAGCCAGCAATAATTGCACCTGGAACTGCATCACATCTCTTGCTTGTTGCACTCATACCAACCATGTGTGAAGCATCAGTAATCACGAGTCCATTAAAGTTCATATCTTCTCTTAAAAGATCTGTTAATAATTCCTTTGAAAGTGTAGCTGGCTTGATATCCTTATCCTCAATACCAGGAACTAACTTTCTGCTCATTTCTGGAAGAGCAATATGACCTACCATTATGGCTTCAAGTCCCTCATCAATAAGAGTTCTATACACTTTTCCAAAACTTTCTTCCCACTCATCTACAGAAAGATTATTTACGCCCATAACAAGATGCTGGTCTAATTCTTCAACACCATCTCCTGGAAAATGCTTTGCAGTACATGCCATATTAGGGTTTGCCGCCTTAACGCCCTTAATATATGCTCTTGCGTTATCAATTACCTTATCAGCCTCTGAACCAAAGCTTCTTGTATTTACAATTGTGTTTCTCCAGTTCTTATATACATCAACAACTGGATTAAACATCCAGTTACAACCAATAGCAGATGCTTCCTTACCACTTACATAACCCAAGTTATATGCATTCTCTGTGCCTTCTCCAGCACCACATTCTGCTGCAGTTGCCACAAAGGTTCCCTCTGGCACTGCACCAATTCCACCATCATCGCAATTAGCAGCCACAAAAAGAGGTACCTTACTGTTCTTCTGATATGTTGTATTCTGAAGATAAACTGTTTCCTTATCTCCTCCCTGCCAACGAAGCCCCCCCTGATGAAACTGATCAAGGGTTCCCTTAATCAATTCCTCATTAACACCAGGAATTGCCTTTAATAAAACAAATAGCTGTCCAATTTTTTCATCTAAAGACATACTATTATATGTATCCTCAACCCATTTAATCTGTTCATCGTTAAGATTAAATGGGTTCGCCTTCAAATCTACCATATTATTTCTCCTTTTTAATCTGATTTAATTTTTCGTTTAGTTTCTTGAGCTTCTCTTCTGTATACAAGCCTGAATTATAATCTAATACTCTTAAAAGGGGCATTCCACCAAAAGAACGTGCACGTTCATCATGGGCAATTTCTGTAATCTCCTCTTCCAAGAGAGCTGTCACCTGCGGGTTAGCAAACAAATCTCCCATTTTATCATTAAATGAATAATAATCCTCTGGAAACAGATTTTTCTGTCCGGCATCGGTCAAAAACCAGTTAGTAACCATAGCTCCTTGTCCCTTTTTTTCATAAGTATAGCTCTTGTCTGGCGAATCCACCTTACATATACTGATTTCATCCACACATTCTCCTGCCTTTGCAGTTACTTTTGTTTCTTTATCAATAGGGACCTCTGTAAATTCAAATTTTCTCTTTCCACTTTTTCGTGAAAAAAATTCTCCATTCAGATATAGTTCTACCTGCTCTTCGTTGGAATATACAGTAATTGTCGTTGTGTCACCACAGCGATTAACAAATCTTCTTCCATTGATATGAACGAACTTATCATCAGACCAGCTTGCTTTATAATAGTAGAAACTGTCTTTTCTTACTTCACGGTCATATGTTACAAGTCCTTTACAATTTCTTGCTTTCACTCCTCCTTCGTCGCGAATGGCACTTGAGAAATCAAACATGTTCCACACAAAACTTCCCCAAAGCTTTGTATCCTTCTCAAATGCACCATATGCAGTCTCATGATACACACACTGAAATTCCTCAGAGTAATCCTTACATTCCGGCTCCTCACTATGAAACTTTGTGTTGCAATCAACACCATATTCTGAGATACCAAGGCTGACATTTGGATTCTCCTCATGAAACTTATTTAAAAAGCCTTCATAATCTGTTAATTTTCCGTAATACCATCCAAAATAAATGTTATATCCCACTGCATCATTAATGAAATTCAATGGACTATCATTTTTTACGCTATATAGGTTCGCACCAGCACTAAGACGTGTTGGATCTAAGCTCTTTACTATACGGTTCAGCTTCTCAACATGATTATATGTAAACTGACTTTCGCCTCTCATAGCAATTTCGTTCTGCACACCCCAGAAACATATTGATGGATGATGTTTATTCTGCAGTATCAATTCCTTTAACTGTTCCTTTGCATTTTCTACAATTGCTTCATTTCCATCAGGCATTGCAAGCATAGGTATCTCTGCCCAGACAATAAATCCCATTTTGTCGCACAAATCATAGGTATATGCGGGATGCTGATAATGGGAAAGTCTCACTGCATTTGCACCTATTTCCTCTATCAGCTCCATATCTTTTTTTTGTTCTGCTGCACCTGTTCCACATGCTTTTCCTTCAAAATCCTGATGCTTTGCAACTCCATGCAGCTTAATATGTTCTCCATTCAAATAGAAACCTGATTCCGGTTTCATTTCTATATTTCTAAACCCAAATGGCAGTTCTACACTGTCATAGATCTCATTTTCAATTCTTAATTCTACGATACACCGATACATATATGGATTTTCTTTTCCCTGCCATAAAATCGGATTTTCCACTTTTAGCTCTAGTTGATTAAGATTTGCTTTCTGTTCTTTTCCAGCCACCCAGACGTCATCCTGATTTAGTATTTTACACACCAAATCAACCTTATTATCAGCAGCTACATTGACAGCTATTTGTATTGTTCCGTCTGCTTTTGCATTAATATCAATTCCAGATGTGCCATAATACGATGGATCAATATATACGTATTCTGTCTCAATCAGATTAACATCTCGATAGATTCCACCGAAATATGAGAAATCCCCAATCAATGGATTAACATCCTCATATCTTGTATTATCTGCAATAACCTGTAAACAGTTGTCTCCATCCTTTATAAATTCATTCATGGAATAACAAAATCTTGAGTATCCACCACGATGTTCTCCTAAAAATCCACCATTCAAGAAAACTCTTGCCACACCACCAACTGCATCAAATGCAATAAAATAATTCTTTTCTGAGTTCTTGTTAACTGTAAAATGCTTCGTGTATAAACAGCATCCTAGTTCTTCTGGTTTTTCCTTGTTCCACACATGGGGTAGAGAAACCATTTCCGTATTATGTTCATTCGCTTCTTCTGGAATAAGAATTGACTTGGATAGTCTGGTAAATGACCACTCTTTCATCAATAAAATACTTTTTCTCACTTCAAATCACTCCTTAACAAAAAGCTCCCCGACAATGCCGGAGAGCTTTTAATCTACATTAAGCTAAACCATTGGCTGCTTTATATGCTTTTGCTTCTGCAATTCTTAATTTATCAGTTTTTGCCTGCTTAATCTTGTATGCATTTGCCTGATATACGAGAAATGCAATAAAGATTGCCATATTAACAACACCACTTGTTGCATCTGATAAGTTAAAGCATGTAAGACCCATTCCAAGTATCTTAACCGCTACAGCAGCTGAGATAATACCAATTGACTGATTAACATATCTTGAAAGGAATGTTCCACCTATCATCATAGGGAACATGTGCTGCATAACAACACCATTACTTGTAAGTCCCATTGAAGCTGTCATAGAGCCTGCAAATGCTGCATCTAATACTCCTGAAATTGCTACAAGAATACCTGCAACTGTGTAGCATATTGCTACGTTCACGAAAACATTAATTCCTGCATTCTTTGCTATCTGCTGCGATCCTCTTACAGCTCTGAACTTATAACTAAATACTGTATATGTCATAGTAACCATCATAACGACTACAATTACTGCAACTACTGCAAGTGTGAAGTTTACATTTGATAATATTTCAACTCCCTTTGTTCCAACAAGACGAAGACCTACTCCATCTGTAAGACCAAAACCTATACATTCATAGATACAAGCAACACCGATACCTAATACCATAGGAGGAATTCTAAGTGTTACATATAAGAAGCCAACAATTCCACCAAATATTAAGCCGAATATAATTGCGAACAATAATACCCATGCACCACCAAGGCCAAGCTTTGAAGCTACGATACCACCGACAATTGTTGCAACAACTCTCTGTGAACCAAGTGATAAATCCATTCGTCCACTTGTCAGGTTCATTGATAAACCAAACGCGATTGCAGCTGATATACCAGCACCTCGCACCATGTTCTTGAAGTCAAGCATCGAGCTAATTACATGTCCGTCTGCAAAGAGACCAATTAATATTTCCATGATGATAAGCACGGCAACAGGCAGTGCTATTGCAATTCCTATTCCTTTAAAAAACTTTAATAAATTCTTTTTACTCTTCATATGCTTTCATCCTTTATCTGCTAAAACCTACTTGAATTTTTCTAAAATATACTGTGTAGTTAATTTGCCACCAAAATCATCTATTGTCTTCCAAGTAACATCTGGATTCTTCTTATTTGTTAATGAAAGAATATCCTCTGTTGTCATAAATGCATATGGATTTCCTTCCTTAATCAATGCATTATATGCATCTACACTTGCAACTGCTAAAGGTGCGTTCTTTGAAACATAGCTGCTACGTCCATCTGCGCGCATCTTGTCAGCAAATCCATCACAAGCATTTCTAATCATAATAGCTGCGCCAATTCTTTCGAATGTACCTGGGCAAACAATTGCATCAATTACTGGGCTTCCCTGTGAATCCTTACCATTAACAGCTGCTGTAATTGCATCTGAGAATGTACTTCTTGTGATAAATTTAATATCCATTTTTAATGATTTTTCAACTTCATCAACTGCAACACCTAATGAATCATAGATATTTGATGTACCTACTAATACGTCATAGTTACCTGTCTGTAATAAAGGTGAAACTGTTGTAGCAAGATCTGCCATACCTGGGAAGATGGTAATCTTGATTCCCTTATCATTTTCTGCATCAATCTGTGTCTTTGTTGTTGCAAGCTCTTTGATATCCTTTGTGTACTTTAAACCGTAAACATCCTGTAAAGCCTTAAGTGAACCAGCTGTACCTTCGATGAATGATGTTGCTCCGTAGCATGCCGCACCTGACATTAAAAGAATGCTATGATTCTTTCCATCATTAACAACTGACTTGATTGCATCTGCATATGATGCACCATAACCTGCTGCACCAGCGCCAACAACACCAACATATTTTTCCATTTCCATATTTTCTGCTGCATCTGCTGATGAGATACCAACAAACCACATACCTAAATCGTTACATACTGCTGCTGCCTGATCAATATTGTTAGAAAGGTCAACGATAACACCCTGACAACCTGCTGCATAAGCATTTTCAATAAATGTTGTCATTGCACCAGCATCCTTTACTGCCTCTGAGAACATAAACTCGATGTTTAATGTAGGTCCAACTACTGTTTCATAAGCATTCTTCATTGTAACAAATGTTTCATCAACATTATTTGTTACATATGCAACCTTAATTTTTTCAAATTCTGCACTTCCTGAACCATTAGCTGCTCCATCATTCTTTCCGCAGCCTGCGAACAATACTGACATTGTCATTACTGCTAAAACTACACATAAAAGCTTTTTAAATCTCTTCATAAAAATTCTCCTTTATTTTTTATTTTATTTAACCTTCCTTGCTTGGAAGCCCCTTAGGTCTTGCCTGACTTGCACAAACAAGAATAATAAATACAATACCTCTGATTGCCTGAACTAATGTACTTGATACACCTAACATCAACAATCCATTATTTAATACAGTAACCATTACGGCACCAACAATCGCTGAAAATGTGTGTGAGCGGCTACCACCGAAGCACGACATTCCACCAAGTACAATGGCAAGCATACAATCCATATTCAGAGTTGCACATGTATCTGCTGTAATAGAACCATTTCTAATGATTGTAATAACAGCACCTGCTCCAACACCTATACCAGCAATAATAAAACCCAGTAATAGATATCTGCTCTTTTTAAAACCAGTGAGCTCTGCACATAATTCATTGATTCCAAGATATCTCAGCTTACGACCTAATCCAGTAAAATGGAATAAAATCGTACAAAATATAAAGAAGCCAATAAAAATCATTAATGGAACCTCTGCATTCTTTAAGGCACTTGTCATTTTATATGGAAGTATAATTGTTTCACTACCCAAAATACTCTTCTGAATTGATGCCAAAAGTGTCATCATAACTACCGTTACATACAAAACTCTGACATTAAGCCATGTACTTAACAATGCTGTTAATGCAAATACTATCACGCCAATAATTATGGCTGAAACAACCATTATCGGAACTGATGATGTTTTTAAATATATCTTTGCTGCTATTGTTGCAACAAGTGCTGTTGCAGCACCCATGGAAATATTTACATTTCCTGTGGAGAAGATAAATACTGCTCCTGTTGCTACTGTTGCTACCGTCAATGCCTGCTGGATTATCATTGTCATATTTCTTGAGCTACTGAATCTTCCATCAGTTGCAATTGAAAATGCAATGATAATTAACAATAAAATTATTGGGGAAAGCAGGCGGCTGGTCCAACGGCTTTCTTTAATTTTAAGAAATGTAGTTTTCATATTCAGCTCCTCCTTTCCTAAATCATATAATTAATCAAATCATGTTCTGTTGGATTTTCGCTACGCATTGCTTCATGCACAATTTTTCCATCCTTCATGATGAGAATACGATCTGACATACCAATCAATTCTGGAAGCTCTTCACTAATAAGAATAATTGATTTGCCCTGTTTTTTCATTTTGTAAATCAACTGATACATTGATGCCTTAACACCAATATCAATTCCTCTTGTTGGACAGTCAAGAATCAGCACATCTGCCTCAGAGCCTATCCATTTACCAAATACAACCTTCTGTTTGTTACCACCCGACAGTGTATTCACACTGTGATACTGGGATGCACACTTTAATTCCAGTGTATCAATCTGATTCTGAACAAATTTTTTCTCTTTTCCAAAAGAAATTATTGGTCCAAAGATTCTATTGAAATAGTATCCTGTTGAAGCGATGTTATCTCTGATTGAACCCGCAAGACCTAACGATTCATGGTCTCTATCCTTACTTGTGTATGCGATACCATTAGCAATAGCCGTCTCAGGATTCTTAACAACTGTCTGCTTTGCACCAACTGTTACCTTTCCATCAAGAATTTTTTCATATCCGAAAAGTGCCTTACCAACTGTATGCATTCCACATTCTGACAGACCTCCGATACCAAGAACCTCTCCCTTATGTAACTCCAGATTAAAACAAAGTAAATCTTTTCTTGTTGTAATACAATGTGCCTTGAGTGTTATCTCATCCTCATATGAATCATTATCATTTCGGTAATAATTTCCGCTTACCTCTCGACCAACCATCATTTCCTTCATCTTATTACCATCGAATTCTTCCTTATCCAAGGAACCAATGATATTTCCATCTCGAAGAACTGTTACAGCATCACAATGCTCCATCATCTCATCTAAGTCATGGCTGATAAACATAACACTTCCGCCTTCATCTGCCATTTTTCTCATAAGCTTATAAAGAAGATTTCTACCTGTCTGTGATAACGCTGTTGTGGTTTCGTCTACAACAAGAATCTTAGGCTGCCAATACATTGCCTTCGCGATTTCAACAAGCTTACACTGCTGCAAATCAAGACGTTCCGTACGTACAGAAGCATCAATCTCAATGCCAAGACTATCAAGTAGCTCCTGCGCTGCTTTAACCATCTTGCTATGGTTAACAAATGGTCCTTTTGCAAATAATTTTTCATGTCCTAAAAATATATTATCTGCAACAGGAATTCCAGCTATAGTACCAGCCTCCTGTACAATCATACATATTCCATTCTGTTGTGCTTCCAATGCAGAGGCAGGTGCCCATGGTTTTCCAAGATACAACATCTCACCACTTGTTGCCTTCTGCATTCCAGATGCGATAGAAGAAACTGTTGACTTACCACTTCCATTTTCTCCAATAAGACCACGAACTTCTCCAGTCTTCAATACAAAATTGACATGGTTCAAAGCTACTGTTACTCCAAAGTTTTTACACATATCTTTGACTTCCAAAATTGCTTCGCCTTTTGAAGCCATATATTTTCCTCCTTCATTGATTATTTTTTATACTTGGCACACTATATTGTGCAATGTGCTGTCGTATTTATCTTATGGGCATATATTAACATGTTACTTTTTTTCAAAAATAGAAAAATTCTGTTGCAAAATAGTAAAATATGATATAATTTTATAAATCAATAGATTATTAATGGTCTTTTTTATGAAATTATATAAAAAACATCCTGAAAGGAAGAGTAGATATATGCTAAATAACCAAATATTTGAATTTCTACAGCATACATTCGCCGACTCAAGAGGAATTATCTTCAACTATTTTGATGGACCTGAAGCAGATTTATCTGCGTTAGATATAGGCATAAGAACACATCTTAAAAATTCAGAGCAGCTATATGACCTAATACGTCCTATACTTCGCTCATTAAAGTTTGGAGAAATTACTATTGTAAAGGATCCTCTACTAATGACGAGCATTACATTTCGAAGCGATCCTGATAACAATAGCTTTTATTCTATTGGACCATTTCGTTCATTGCCCTATGAGGAAAATGATTACGCAAAAATTCAGATAAATAACAATTTTACTCTGACTGCATCTGAAGATTTCAAGTATCTGCTCAAGGACGTTCCTTGTAACATCATGCGAATAGAAGCTCTTGCCATCGCAAAGAATATTCTATATTTTTTACATCAAATTACAGATCCTACAGTACACGATTACAATCTGGAGCAAATAAATAGTGGCAATTTTCCTATTATTCCTTTGGAAGATATTAATGCTAGAGCTAAGATTGCAGAAGAAATGTATTCCCATGAAGAGAAACTCTTAAAATATATAACAGAGGGCAACGAAGAAAAAGCTTTTTCGGAAGCGAAATTCTTTCGAGATTCAGATATGGACCACAGAATTACAAATCGTCTGCTGTCTCACCGCTCGTTGCTGTTTTCAACTAATACATTATTTCGAAAGGCTGCCCAGATTACAGGAATACATCCTATATATCTGGATGAAATAAGTCAAAGCTTTGCCCAAAAGCTTGCTTTGTGCACCACTCACCAACAGCTCAACAACACATATGATGAAATGCTCGTTGACTACTGTGCTTTATGTAGAACTCATGCTACAAGGCAGTATAGTCCTAACATGTGTAAGATTATTAATTACATATCCTTGAATCTTAGTGAAGAAATATCTCTCAACTCAATTGCAGAAGCCGTGAATTTCTCACCAAGCTACATCTCAAGAAAATTCAAAGAAGAAGTTGGTAAATCTCTATCCACCTATATTACTGAACAACGTATGATATTAGCAAAGAGTCTTCTCGAAAAAACAGGATTATCCATAAAAGAGATTTCTCTATATATTGGAATTCCTGATTGGAACTATTTTACAAAACTTTTCAAAAAAGCCTTTGGCATCACACCAACAGAATACAAAAAAACATTATAAAAAAAGGTGATACCCCTTTAAATTAAAGAGGTATCACCTTTTTTCTATTTTCTTTAACGCTACTACAAACATAACCCCAGAAATAATAATAGAAGCATAATCTGCAATTGACTGAGCATATATTACCCCATCCAAGCCCAACATTCTATCTAAAAGGAATATCAAAGGAACAAAAATAAGTCCCTGACGACAGAAGGTCAACACAAGCGATGGTAATGCTTTCCCCATTCCCTGCAATGTATTAATGCACAAAAATAATATTCCTAAAAACGGACCGGAAAGCTGCAGTGCAATTACAATCTTAATTCCTATTTCAATTACTGCCTCATCATTAATAAATGCTGTAATTAAATATCTTTTCATAAAAAATATAACAACAGTAAGGATTGTACCCATAATCACAGCACATATCCCTGTAAACCTGACAACCTGATTCAGTCTCTTATAATTTTTTGCTCCGTAACTATAACCTATGAGTGGCTGAATTCCTGAACAAAGACCTACCTGCAAAAGCACAACAAGCATATTTGTTTTTGATGCCACTCCCATAGCTGCTACAGGTGTGTCGCCATACTGAATCAATGCGTTATTAAGAACTATCTGAGCTGTACTCATCAATATATTATTAAGTGATGCAGGCACTCCAATCTTTACAATATCAAAGACAATCCCATCCTTAATTGAAAAATTGCTAATGTTAATTGAAAGACTTGATTTCTTCCTGACAAAAAAACTTACATAATATACACATGCCAATATATTACCAATCATTGTGGCCACAGCTGCACCCAAAACCCCCATCCCAAAGCCAAGAATTAGTACTGGATCCAGCACAATATTGGTTACTGTTCCAATCATGTTACCAACCATAGCCTGTCTTGAAGCACCCTCTCCTCTTAAGATATTGCAAAAAGCAAAACTAAAGATTATAAAAGGACCACTCATAGCAATAATTGTCACGTATTCCCTGGCAAAATCCACAGTATTCTCTGATGCACCAATCATACCAAGAATTTTGCTCATTCCAAGCAAACAAAATATCATTATAAATACGCCTATTCCAATTGATGCATAACAACAAAAAGCTGATATCTGTTTTGCACGTTCCAGTTTTTTTGCCCCCAATGCCCTCGCAATCGCTGAACTTCCACCAATTCCAAAAAGATTACCAAATGCCATAAGTATAGTAAATACCGGAGCTGAAATTGATACTGCAGCTACCTGCATGGCATCACCTGTCTGACCAATAAAAAATGTATCTGCCATATTATATATGACAACGACTAACATCGATATAATCGTTGGCACCGCCATCCTTGCAACAGCTTTACCTACGGGAGCATTTTCAAAAATCTCATTATTATTATTCATAATCCACCTATATTATTGTAATGTAAAGGATTTCCAGTCAATAGAAGCTTCTCCTACTAATTGAAAATATAAAGGATATATCCCCTCAGGTCCATTAAATTTTCCTTTAAATGATTTCCAACCTGTTGTTTTGCCAATTGAAATACTCGCGATTTCCTCAGTACACTCTTCATCTATATACACATTCATCCTGCACTTTTTAATGGTGGAAACCTCTAAGCTTATATTTTTTGCCTTTCCCAGATGAAAATATTTAAAGCCTGCTATTGTTTTATTCTGCATATTGGCAATATACTGAATATTATGTTCTTTGTAATCATCTATTTTTTCTTCAAATATATGAGGTTGTGTTCCTCTGACAATCTTTCTTATACTGTAACGTTCTTTTCCAATGCTTTCATGAATAATATTACAAGCATAAGCTGCACTGTAGGTTCCAAGCCCCTCTAAAGGTCCATCATTTAATCCACAGCTTGTCATCTCCACCTGTGAGAATGTTCCATCTGCATTCAAGTTTATCTTTTCTGCACAACCCTGACGACAGCACTCAATTCCATGTGTCTGTCTATGATAGAAAATGTACCACTGATTACCTATTTCAACAAGTCCTCCGTGTGTATTTCCATAAGGCATCTTCGGTAGTTCATTTCCTTTATATCCAAAATCACCATTAGATATTAGTATTCCACCATAATGATAATCTGACATCGGCTTATCTGATACAGCATAGCATAAATTATGGCTTACCTCTGATGAATAAACCATATAGTACCTTCCATTAATCTTTCTTGGTGAGGAGGCCTCATAAAAACCATGCCCTTCATATTCTGTACCCTTTGAAGCAAGACACCCTGGCAACAATTCAAATGGACCCTGCTTGATAGTCTTCATATCTTTTTCAAGTTCAAATGCAAGACTATATCTTCCAGCAACATTAATCCAAGGAGATTCCGGCGTTGGAACAAATCCTGTATACAGATATATCCTGCCATCATCATCTACTAATACTCCAGGGTCAAAAAGCTTTGCTTTGGGTTCTGATCCATCGGAAAATGTCACATTACCATAATACGTAAATGGTCCCTGTGGCTCATCGCTTACTGCAACCTCACAGCTCATCCTTGCACCGCGATTATAATATAAGTAATATCTTCCATCCGCTCCCATAACACAATCTGGTGCAGCAAGATTTCCTGCCTCATCGATATCTGCTCCAGCCTGCTCATAGGAATATGATATTCCCTCACATCTCCAATCGCCCAAATCCTCTATTGGGGTACTCCAAACAACATAATCTCCCACACAAAACTGTTCTGCCCCTGCCTCGTCATGACTTCCATATACATATAACCTGTCACCAAAAACACGTGGTTCTCCATCAGGTACATATTCCCATAAGGGAAGATATGGATTCATTGCCTGCTTTTTACTCATATATTTCTTTCCTTTCCGTATTCTTCTATAATTACCTATTATCTTCAATACTATCCTCATAGTAACATGTTAATAATTCAATAAATAGAAAAAATAAAGCCAAAAATAGAAAAAAGAGGTATATCCGCCAAATCTAACTTCTACATATTTTAATCTCATTTATCTCATCGACTTACAATATCCAAATAATGCTCCGATACTGATTCCACTTCTAATCTTTCCTCGAACATCATCTTCCTTATCTGCTGGCACCATTCCCTTCACAAGATTCCAAAGCATAGTCTCATTCATGCGACTATCATAATCAAAAGGTACAATATCACTAGTTTCCTGCATCCAACGGAGAAGCTTATCTTTAAGCTGCAACAGAATTTCTTTATATTCGATATTATTTATCTGGTTAATTTTCTCCTGCGGATCATTCTTTAAATCATACAGTTCATCCTCACCAGTAATACGGCTCACATATTTGAAGCTCTTAGTACGCAGCATCGTAGCCTTGGCATGTGCCTCATCATCTGCCTGTGCCATCTTCTTTGGCCAGTAAACATCCGCTGGCTGTGCTGTTCTACCTCCTGGCTGATGATATTCGTCACACTGCAATTCTCCTTGACGTCTTCCACCTTCGCAGCAACTAAATTCACGAACCTGTTTGCTTCTATCAATAACAGCTCCACGTAAGCTTCTTCCAAAATGCTCATGAGATGGTACAACCTCTGCGAAGTCCATAACGGTCGCATAGAAATCCACAAGCTCAACCATAGAATCCGAAACACCTGCGTCAACTGGTATATTCTTTGGAGGTTTTACTAAAAATGGTACCTTTGTCAGACAATCTTCAAAACTGCTTTGTGCCTTTTCTGCCATACCATAATCTCCAACGAAATCTCCGTGGTCGCTCATGACAAAAATTGCACAGTCGTCATAAATCCCTACATCCTTTAACGCCTGAACCAATTTCCCAAACTGCTCATCAACCTTCATGCACATACCAGCATAGGTTGCACGAATTTCATCCCACTCATCTTCATTCAGATCTTCAAGATTCTGATATTCGTGATACTGCTTTAACATCTTTGATTTATCTATGCAATCCTCAAATCTAATCCTATCTGGTAATTTACTCCGATCAATGGCTGAGAAATATGGCTCCTCGACCTGATATGGTGGATGTGGATAAAAAAGTCCCAAAAACATACATAATGGTTGCTTTTCATCCTTCCAATTCTTGATTTTGTCAATTGCCGCATCAATTGTCTCATCATCTGAGGTGTAATTTTTACCATTTTCATCTACATTTAGCTGTCCTTCATAATGAGAATAATAATACTTTCCACCTTCCTCTCCGCGCTGATTCTCATTCATAGCCTTAGGTGCCCTGCTTCCCTCTTCCGGATAAAATATTTCATCTGCGTTTGATTCCATCCAGCCTGAATACTGCCCTGCATACAAATCATTACGATTATTCATCCATACATAATAGCCTGCATCCTTCAATTCCTTAAACATACTTGTTTCACCTGGTCTTAGCAGGTAAGTCATTGTACGATGTCCTGTTGTATGTGGATATAATCCCGTAAAGAAGCTACATCTGCTTGGTACACAAACTGGATTCTGGCAAAATGCATTCTCAAAGGATACTGCATCCGACTGAACAAACTTATCAAGATTTGGTGTAACTGCTGCCTGATTTTTTCCCAGATGGTGCAATGCATCTGCTCTCATCTCATCTGGATTAAATATAATAATGTGTGGTCTTTTCTGTGACATAATAAACCTCCTATAATAAAACTGTTCAGCGCTCTGCAAATTGAGTTCTGAATTGTCACGTTATGAAAATAATTGTTCTTCTTAGCAATACACATTTTATCAAAAATTAAAACATATAATTGTCTGTATTTGACATTAGTATTCTATTTTTGATATTATAAATGCAGATAGTACTTCTATAAGACCAGGGAGCTGTAACATATGAAACAAAATCATTCAAAAATCTCAAAACCAAGTCAACCAAATATAGATTTCCTGTCCAGCACAGAAGCCATTATTGCCTATAGCGATGATGAAGAAATTATAAGGCACGCTCTCATCTCCTACGCTATTACCGAGGCAATCACAGCAGGTGACCAGACTGCTCTTGAGCCGTATAAGAATGTTTCTCTTTTTTCAAACATAAGTCATTATGAAGTAGGCAGCCCACTTCGCAAGATAAAAAATCTGACCATGACTATGAATACCCTGGCTTGTCGTGCTGCTGAAGAAGGTGGTGCACCTCTTGTCTACGTGCGCACAATTAGTGCTGCCTTTGCTGAAAAAATCGAATCTGCCACAGATGAATATACTATTAACAATATTCGAGATAATCTACTGAATTTCTACTGTAATGCCGTTCACGAACATAATTTGAAGAACTATGAGCCCATTGCAAGAAAATGTTATTCATATATACTTTCTCATCTATCCGAAGATATTTCTATGCGAAACTGTGCCTTGAACTGCCATATCTCCTATGAATATCTTTCCCGAACAATCAAAAAGAACTTTCATAGCTCATACTCTGCTCTTGTACACCAACTCCGCATTAAGCGAGCCTGTGTATATCTGCATTCCGATAAGTCCATTGCAGATATTGCAGAAGCCGTAGGCTATAAAAGTTCTTCTCAATTTTGTCATGCATTTTCAAAAATTAAGGGCATGTCCCCTAATAAGTGGAAAAAGCTGAGATAACTATTTCAAGTTATCTTCGAACTCTCTCTTTTTCTGAGTTCCATTACCGGATCGTATAACACATTTTTTCTAATCGTGTTAAACAATGATCAAAAAAATACTGATATCCCTGACAGAAATAATTTCGATAAGCATCTAACTTCTCCTGATAATCTCTGTTTCTAAAGCACCCTCCACGGCATACTTTATAGTACCTACATTCCTGACACTCCCTGTCATTCTTCTTTGACCGAGAAATATAATCCGTCTCCACGGCACGATTATGAATATCTTCTAGTCGATCTTCATTAAAGTTACCAAGCTTATACTCATCCAGCATATAAAAATCGCACGGATAGACGCTTCCATCTGCCTCCACCACGTTCTGTATAGAACAGATTCCACGCTGGTCACAGGCTTCTGGCGCATATCCCATTATTATTCCTGCATAGTTCTCAAACTGCCTAATATATGGCTGCTGACCTTTTAGATAATCCTCATACCACAAGTCAAACAGCTTTGTTAAAAACACACCATATTCTTGCGGTTTGAGTGAATATTCATTTTCCCCCCGTTTCTCTCCTAATGGATCTAAACAGGCAATATACTGCTGATAATTCCAGCCCTTTTCTTTGTAAAATCGATAAATTTTCTCAATATTGCAAGCCACATCATGGCTGACCACAGTCAGAATATTATATTCCACTTCAAAATGTTCTAACAGTTCAATACCCTTCTCTATTTTTTCAAATGTGCCTCCTTTTGTTTTGTTGTGTCTTAATTTATCATGAATTTCTTTTATTCCATCAATTGACACACCAACCAAAAAATGATTCTCCTTAAAAAACTGACACCATTCCTCATCTAGTAACAATCCATTTGTCTGCAAAGCATTCGTCACACTTATATCATTTTTATTATATTTTTTTTGAAGCTCCACTGCCTTGCGAAAGAACTCTATTCCACGTAATGTAGGCTCTCCCCCCTGAAATGCATAAGTTATTCTTCCTTCTGCACGAAGCATTGTCTTTCTAATTACATTTTTCAAGGTTTCCTCTGACATAAAACCAAAGGACTCCTGTTCTCTCTTCTTTGTCTCGTCATAATAAAAGCAGTATTCACAAGACATGTTACACATTCCAGATGCGGGTTTTATCAATACACTGATTGGTGGCATAATTCTTCTCCTATAAATTTAAAAAATCTGTTTTAATATGTCTGCTTTCCTTTTTTTCTTCACAAATCAGACCAATCAAGCTCTTTATAGCTGGCGTCAGATACTTATTTCTATGATATATTAATATAAACTCTCTTTTAAATTCTTCTGGATATAACGGTAGCACATATAAGCTTCCTTCTGCAATCTCTTTTTCCACAAGCTTATGAGAAATCACTGTAATCCCTTCATTTTCCTTTAATGCATGAATAATAGATTGATTACTTATGCTCTCCCATGCGATATTTATTTTAATTTGATTTGCTTTAAATAAACCATCTGCTATCTCACGGCTGGCGCTTCCCGGCTCTCTCATAAATAATGGTTGCCTTGCTATATCCTCCAGTTCAATTTTATTTTTCTTTGTTAGTTGGTTGCTGTTATTGCATACAAAGAGTAACTGATCTTTTAAAAACGGAATAGAAATCAATTTATCATCTTCCACTCTGTCTTCCACAACTCCAATATCTATCTCATTTTTCATAACGCCCTGAACAATTTGTTTAGAATTTTGAATTCGTACATTAATCTCACCATTCTTATAAATATCACGAAAACGCGCAACAATATGAGGAACAATAAAACAACCTATGGTAATACTGGAGCCCATATTGATTTGAAAGGGTGCACTAGGAGACTTCATCTTATTCTCCATCTCATCATATAATGAAATAATATGGGAGGCATATTCATAAAATGCTTCTCCTGTCTCAGTAACAAAGATTCCTCGTCCTATTCGATCGAATAGTTTAATCCCATATTCCTCTTCTAATTCTTTAATGGCCAGACTGACACTGGGTTGTACAATATGCAGCTTATCCGCTGCTTTCGTTATGCTTTTTTCCTGATAGACTTCTGTAAATATACGCAGCTGCCTTAATCCCATTATTCTTTAACCTCTTAAAATTTTTTATTTTGATTTTAATCCTTATACATAATGTTTTTGTTATATGTAATTATATAATTATACTATTTGATTTATATGTCAAGACGGATTATTCTATTTTAGAGGTTATTAGTAAATAAAAAGCTTTGAGGAGTATAACAAAAATTCAAAAGAAAGGAACATTCACAATGCAGCATAACAAAAAGGAAAAAAAGAAACACATACTTATGACATTATTTCTGGCAACGTTGTATCTTAGCGCATTTACATTTGGTGGTGGCTACGTCATTGTATCCTTATTAAAGAATAAATTTGTTGATCATTATCATTGGATTGATGAAGAAGAAATGCTGGATTTGGTCGCTATTGCACAGTCCTCCCCTGGTGCCATTGCCGTCAATGGTTCTATTGTTGTGGGCTATAAAATTGCTGGTATACCGGGCGTACTTGTATCTGTTTTCGGTGCAATTATCCCACCAATGGTCATCATATCCATTGTATCTGTATTTTACAATTTATTTTCTACTAACAAGATGATTGCCGCGTTGCTGTCTGGTATGAAGGCCGGTGTAGGTGCAGTCATCGCATCCGTTGTTTATGATATGGGGAAAAATGTTGTGAAAACAAAAGATTTGATGAATATTATCATTATGATTATCAGCTTTTGCATCAGCTATTTCCTTGATATTAATGTCATATTCATTATTCTTTCTGTGGGAATATTGGGATTTGTACGAACTCTAATTTATGAAAAGAAAAAGGAGGCACAGGCATGATTTACTTACAATTATTTTTAAGCTTTCTTCAAATTGGTGCTTTTAGTTTTGGTGGCGGATATGCTGCAATGCCACTGATTCAGGAACAAGTCATAACCCTCCATAACTGGCTGACTTTTGATACATTCGCAAACCTTGTCACCATAGCCGAGATGACACCGGGACCCATTGCAGTCAATGCTGCAACCTTTGTTGGCACTCAGGTTGCAGGTCCTCTTGGTGCCATTGTTGCTACTATTGGATGCATCCTGCCTTCCTGTATATTTGTAACCTTGCTTGCTTTCATCTACGGAAAATATAAAAAAATGGCTCTGCTTCAAGGCACTCTAGGTTCCCTGCGTCCTGCTGTAGTTTCTATGATTGCAAAGGCAGGATTAACCATTATAATCTCTGCATTCTTTTTAAGCGGAACCATAACCCTTACAATATCCAATATTTCCTTCCGCATGATTGCATACTTTGTTGTCGCTATCTTCCTGCTCCGCAAAGTAAAGTTAAATCCTATTCTTGTCATGTTACTGTGCGGAGCTGCGGAAGTGGTTTTTACGCTTATTTTTCTTTAAACCAAAATAAATAACCAGAAGCATGAAATCAAATTACATATCTCTTGCTTCTGGTATATCTATTGAAATATTAAATTCCTTTAAGCCAATACTTTACTTTTTACTAATTTCATATCTGATTCTAGTATTCTAACTTTAACTGAAAGCATCTCTAACTCACTGCTCGGCTTCATAGCCCCCTGTAAGCTCCTATTCAAATCCAGATGGCCTTCCGCTACCCGCTGAATATTAATGCGAATTTCATTATCAATAATCATATTGGTACGAGCCGTTTCACGCTTAACATCAGCTAATCCTTCCTCTAACACATCCACTTTTTCTTTCAACGTGCTGACATCTTCCTTCACGCCAGTCAACTCTTCTTTCATCTCTGTCACTTTATCAAGCAATAAATCTAATTTCTCGCTATCATTCATAAAACCATACCTCCACATAAACACTCTGGTAGCTATTACTCTATTCCTTATCTACCAAATTAATCTCAAGTTTCTTTCCCATGCTTGCCGCAACCTTCACCAGCATATCAATGGTTGGGTTATAATCCCCTCTTTCGAATCGAGTAATATTAGGTCTTTTAATACCTGATTTATTAGCAATATCCTCCTGCGTTAGCTTAAGTGCTTTCCTTGCCGAAATATATTGCTGTGCAACATCCTCTTTCATTTTTTTCTGCTGTGTTTCAATCAATATGTTAAAATCATCATTATTAATCATATAATCCATCGTTTACATCCCCTTTTGCGCAATAGAAACTTATCTGATACATGCATTGTATCATTTATATTACATTTTCGCAAATGTTTATGTATCATTTTTGTTTCATTTTTTCCTATACTTTAACTGCCCAGCGCATCTTCGTTGACCTTGCTCTAGGATTCACATTACATTCCTCTGCTGATGGACGAATTCTTTTCCCTTCATCCAAACTTTCCTGCTATGAGCAATCAACAATGCTTTATGAGTAGCCCAACTTTGAATTACAGCATATATACAGATCCTTAGATGTCCTTGCAAAAGAATCTGATAACATTCAGGCAACACTATACAAGAATTCCAAACGAATTATTAAACGCAAAACCGGTGTCCTCTACTATGACTGTACGAACTACTTTTTTGACATTGATTCCGAGGATGGTTCAAAGCAGTATGGGGTAAGTAAGGAACATCGGCCTAATTCAATCGTTCAGATGGGTTTGTTTATGGATATGTCAGGTATTCCTCTTGCATTCTGTATCAATCCAGGCAACCAGAATGAACAGTTACCACTAAAGCCATTGGAACAACAGATTATGAAAGGCTTTGAACTTTCTAAGTTTGTTGTCTGTACCAATGCTGGACTTTCATCCGAGAGCAATCGCAAGTTCAATAATCAACGTGCTGAAAAGAAAGTCTATGCCCTTGATCCTGATACTATTGCAGAAGAAGCAAAGTATGATGGATTCTATGCTGTATGCACAAACCTTGATGACGATCCCGCTGTCATTGCTAAAATCAATCATAACAGGTGGGAAATCGAAGAATCCTTCCGCATCATGAAATCAGAATTCAAAGCACGCTCAGTTTACCTGCATGATGATAATCGAATTGAGGCTCATTTCCTTACATGCTTTATCTCATTACTTATATACAGGCTGCTCGAAAAGAAACTTGATGATAAATTCACTTGTGATGAGATAATATCAACAATTAGAAATATGAATGTGACAACTGTTTGAGAAAACGGATTTATCCCTGCCTATACAAGGACAACACTTACAGATACCCTTCATGATACATTTAGATTTAATACAGATTATCAATATATGACTGATAGGAACCTAAAAGGTCTCGCCAGAAAATCAAAAGGATTATAAAAAACAAACATTACGCATCCACCGAATGAACTAAAAGTCCAACAATAGCTCAACCAAGCCGTTTGTTGGACTTTTTTCACAATTATACTGTCAAAAACAGGAATCTATCAGAATTATGTTAAAAAAGGGATTAAGCATTTTCATATGATATTAAGATTATTATCTCTTTCATCACTGACCACCTGCCTCATTTTCACATCTGCTCTGTGTCTTATATAATCATATTAGTTTCATAACATTTTTAGAATATATCCAGCATATTATCCAGATATATATCTTCTCTCACATGTATCTGATACTCCGGCTTCGTCATATAATACAACAGAAATTCCAGCACCAGCGCACTTCCAAGTCCCCGTCCTTCTATCTTAAAATTGGAAAATCCCATCGGCATATATGTATTCCTGATATCATCAACACTGATAAATGCCGGATTCTCCATTGCCTTAGAAAACCGGTATCCATTCTGCGAATCCGGTGCAACGCATACATGGTCTGGACAGTCCTCGCCAAGATTCTGACGGCTCACAATCTCATAGCAGTTCTTTCTGTCGTAACATCCGAACCAGCAGCACTCATTACACAGGAATTCCACCTTATCCTTTTCTTTATCTGTCAGCTTCGCCAGCTTATCAAATGCTTTATTCAGCCTGAAATCCGGCACTACATACTGGAAATCTTCTCTTTTTACTTCATCCAGAAAATCATTGAAATCCGTCAGCACCTTCGTTGTCGATGATACAAGATAAAGATTGGGATAATGCTTTTTTATATACCCGGCAAGAAGGTCTGAATGTACAATCACGCCATTGCGCACACCTTGGTTCATGCCTTCGCTGTCATTAAGTGCCTTACATAACGCATTACATTTTTCATCAGCTAAATGTTCTTCGCGAAGCAGTGAATTGCTGAATGTCAGCCTTGCTGATATCCCATACTCGCTCATCAGATTCATGACTTCCTGCACACCATGTTCACCGGAACCGATTCGTCCGCCGCCCCAGATACAGTCTGCAGGCGCACCATATATTGAGCCAATCCCGCACCAGTCATAGAAATACTCTCTGTGCTCCCGATATATCGGCAAAAATGCTTCATACAACTCATAGAATTCAAACAGCCCCGGAAGATGGTAATATGCCTTCTTTATACTATTCATATAATGTATCTCCCTTCCTGCTGTCTACAATCCCATAATTTCATATATATACTTCATATCCATATTTTCACGGATTGCATCTGCCAGCTTGTCATACTCTCTCTGCTTATATTCTTCAAAACTCATGTCTGAACCGCCGTGTGTCGCAATCCCACATCTTTTACCAAGCATATTTATAAAACCGTCACAGAATTCTTTCTCATCAAATATTCCGTGAAGATAAGTTCCTGCCACATTCCCACAGACACACCCATCCATATATTCCGTTCCATCGACAGTATTATATATTTTTGCAAATGCATGTGCCTGTCCTTCATTCACAGTACTCTCTCCCATATGAATTTCATATCCGGCACATTTTTTCTCTCCAAGCATTTCCCACATTCCTGACTGGCTGCAGATTATTCCTCTTGCTCTTGTACGGTGCTTAGACAGTGTAAATGTAGTTGTAACCGGAAGAAGCCCCATTCCCGGAATAACCTCACCGGTTTCTGCATTACATGAATCATCAATAACATTTCCTAACATCTGGTAACCGCCACATATTCCAAATACAGGTATTTCATGCCTTGCACATTTTATAATCTGTGCTTCAATTCCATTCTTACGCAGCCATTTCAGATCATTAATTGTATTCTTGCTTCCCGGAAGAATTATAAGATTAGGATTTCCTATCTGCTCTGCCTTATTGACATATCTTAAATTAACCTCCGGCAGCCTTTCGAGTGCATTAAAGTCCGTGAAATTCGAAATATGAGGGAGTCTTATTACAACTATATCCAGCTTTTCCCCTGAAACATCTGAGACCGATGTTTCAAGCCTTGAAGCAAGGCTGTCTTCATCTTCAATATCAAGCCTGACATAAGGAATTACCCCGGCAACAGGAATCGGACATATGTCATATAACTGTTTTATACCCGGTTCAAGTATTTTCCTGTCTCCACGGAACTTATTCATTACCAGACCTTTTACACGCCTGCGTTCCTTTTCTTCAAGAAGCATGATTGTTCCAACAAGCTGTGCAAACACGCCTCCACGGTCAATATCTCCTACAAGAAGCACCGGTGCATCAACAAGTTCCGCCATTCCCATATTAACAATATCATCTTTCTTAAGATTAATCTCTGCCGGACTTCCTGCACCCTCAAGTACTATCACATCATATTTTCTGTCAAGAGTATCATAAGCTTTTAATATGTCCGGAACCAGTTTCTTTTTATACTGGAAATATTCTTTAGCCGGCATATTTTTAAGCGGTGTTCCGTTTACAATAACCTGTGAACCCACATCGCTTGTAGGCTTTAACAATATGGGATTCATTTCTACACATGGTGCTATTCCTGCTGCTTCTGCCTGCATAACCTGTGCCCTTCCCATTTCCAGGCCATCCGCTGTTATGTATGAATTCAATGCCATATTCTGTGATTTAAAAGGTGCTGCATTATACCCGTCCTGCTTCAGCACTCTTAATATTCCTGCCGTTATAATGCTCTTTCCTGCATTAGACATTGTTCCCTGAATCATAAGATTCTTTGCCATAATTACTGCGCCCTGCCTTTCTTTTACACTTCCAGTATCTGTCTCATATTCACTGATATTATTAACAGAAATAACACATCACTGCACTTCTTATAATGAGCACAATAATAATCACAATAAATGCTGTGATATACAATAAAATATTACTTCTTTTTATATCTTCAATTTCCAGTTTACGGATTGAATCCCCAATCTGCGGCTTATGCACAAGTTTTCCAAAATAATAGTTATCTCCTGACAGAGAAACTTTCAATGCTCCTGCACATGCCGATTCTGTCTGTGCGGAATTAGGACTGCTGTGTTTCATTCTGTCCCTTAAAAAAATCTTCCATGCATTGCCCATGCTGTAATGTGATAAATCTTTATTCCTTCCCATACACTTTTCTGCAAGCTGTGCAATTCCGGCAGCTGCAACCATAAGACATCCGCCTGCTCTTGCAGGAATAAAGTTCACAACATCATCCATTTTAGCTGCAAATCTTCCGAAATGCAGATATTTATCATTCTTATAGCCAATCATTGAATCCATGGTATTAACTGCCTTATATACGAAGCCCCCGACAGCACCGAAAAACATCATATAAAACAATGGTGCAACAACACCATCTGATGTATTTTCCGCAACCGTCTCAACAGCCGCACGCGTAATACCATGTTCATCAAGCTGGCTGGTATCTCTTCCGACAATCATTGATACAGCCTGTCTCGCCTGTGTAATCCCTTCATTTTTCAAAGCATAATATACTTTCATGCTCTCTGTTTTTAGTGATTTCACAGCAAGAATCTGATAGCACATAATCGTTTCGACTACACATCCAAGCACTATATTAATATAATAGCAGACCGCAAGTATGCCCGCTGTAACAATACCTGTTATTAATGGTGTTAAAACTGCCAGAACTATGCCTCTTTTATATTTCTTTGCTTGTGAATACTCTTCTTTTAGCAAAATGCTTTCCAGCCATGAAATCATTTTTCCTATCAGGCGTACCGGGTGATACAGCCAGTGCGGATCTCCGATAATCAGATCAAGCACATATCCACACACGATTGCTATAGTCTGACATGTAAATATACATGTAAAAATATTATTATTCATTATTTCTCCGTAATCTTTTTTATTGTACTTATATGTCCATCCTCAGTAGCATCGCAGATATATCCATCCCCATTGCCACAATGATAATCATAATAATCTCCACCATAGATTTCTGACAAAACCGCCATTATAGTTCCTCCATGAACAACACATGCAGCCGTTCCCACCCCTGATTCCATGCACTCATTAACAACCTTGTTCCACGCATGGACACATCTTGTCCTGAAATCAGCTATATCTTCTCCCTGCGGAAAAGGTATTGTTCCATTACTGTCAATCCATTTCTGGTAATACTCATCGCCCGTCAGTTCTTTATAATTCTTTCCCTCGAATTTACCAAAGTCACATTCCCTGAAATCCTGCACAATTATCTGCTTCATGTCAGGATATATAAATGCTGCTGTCTGACTGCATCTTTTTAAAGGACTTACATATAATGCCTGTACCTGTGGATAACATCCAGCTCTCATATACTCGTGTATCTGTGCCGTTCCTGTATCACACAATGGTTCGTCGGTAATTCCTATATATCTTTTTTCAATGTTTCCTGCTGTTGCTCCATGTCTGATTAATACAATCTCCATATTCCTTACTGTCCGCCTTTCAGGCACTGTCCTATTCCACAGATTACTCTTTCCACATGCACAGCCTTCTTAACTGCACTGCAAAGTACGCGTCCGACTGCTTCCCTGTATATTCTGTCCTCTTTTTCTAACGGAACAATTCCGCTTCCAACTTCATCACATATTATAATAATTTCCGGATTGATATCATACAGACTGTCTACCAGAGTGTCTGTTGATTTTCCTTCTTTAATAAATCTTTTTATAAGCAGATGCATATGATTTAATATTTCAGCATTTCCCAGGTCTTCAATATTACAATCTGCCCCATCTGCCACAACAGACATATTTTTCTTACTACATACATAATCAAGCTTTCCCTGATAAGCCCCACCAAAATATACTTCCATATTATCTCCATTCTGCTGGCTAAATTAATGTAATTACTGCAATTGCAGCCGTCATGCACAACTCGCTCACACAAAGCAGATAGCCCGCAAGGTCACCTGTTACCCCGCCAAACTGCTTATATGCCATATGCCTGTAATAGAGTAAAACAAGGAATGCTACAATGACAACAACTATTGCTGTTATAATACTGCACATACACATACATGAAATACATAATATAAGCTGCATTACAAGCATTATATTTACCCTCTTTCTGGCTGTAACACTTGTAAATGTATGAAGCATTCCGTTATTTCTTGCACCACGGAAATTAACTGCTGCCAGTCCGCTGATAATTCTCGACAGATAAAAAGTAAATGCCATAATAATAATCTGCATATTTCCCGCCTTCTGTACAACAATAAATGCAGCGGCAAAATACAGCACATAATAAACCAGAAGTTTAATAACTGCAAATGCACCAATATGCGAATCCTTTAATATTGCCAGTTTCTTTTCCCTGTCACCATATGAATTAAGTGCATCACATGTATCCATATAACCGTCAACATGGATTCCCCCTGTTATAATAACCGGCAGTATGATAAGTACCAAAGTCCTGCTTATATCCGGCACATATAAAATTTCCCCGGCATATATCCATCCATAAGCCAAAGCTCCAGTTATAAGTCCAATCAGCGGAAAGAATCCCATTACATATTTCATGTCTTTTTCATCTAATTCAAGATGTGGCATTGGTATCTTGGAATACATTGAAAATGCAATCACCAGTGATTTAATTATCGACATCGCCAATATCCCCCTTTAAAAATACAGGAATTGAATATACAACTTCTGCAACTGCATCTGCTGCTCTGGAAAGCCTCACATTAAGCTCTCCAAGCCGCCTGATATAATCAGTTGTACCGGCATCATATTCACATCCGTCTGAAAATACTTCATTTGTTACAATAACAAGATGCCTGCATCCTGAATACAGTTTCATACAGCCATCAAATATATCATCTGGTTTTCCGGCTTCTCCAAAACATTCGTTGGCAAGAAGGTTAGACATGCATTCAACTAATACCACCGGTCTTTCTTCTTTATCACAGCAATCCAATGCACTGCCTATATTCTGATACTGCTCTATCGTTTCAAAGCCTTTTCCCTCACGCTGCCTTTTATGCTTTTCAATTCTTATTCTGCCTTCCTCTCCGAAAGGCTGCATGGTTGCCACATAATATTTTTTATTATCTCCGGCAAGCCGGCAGCATATCTGTTCAGCATATTCTGACTTGCCGCTGCCGCTTACCCCTGTAATTATAATCAACATTTTCCATAATCCTCATATGCAGCTATCTGTATATCGTCAAATGTAGTATTTTCCCTGTACACCTGCAAAGCCATGTCAAGAAGCGGAAACATCATAACTGCCCCTGTTCCTTCGCCTAACGCAAGCTCTGCATGAATAACAGCTTTCTTTCCCAGACTGTCAAGAAGTGCTTTCATTGCCGGTTCTTTTCCCTGATGCGATACAATAATGTAATCATTAATCTCCGGCTGCAGCTTCACAGCAATAAGTGCCGCAACCGTAGCGATAACACCATCAGCAACAACTGGTATCCCATACACTGCTCCTCCGATATACACTCCCACAAGTCCTGCTATATCAAGTCCGCCTATACTCTGTAATAGTTTTAATGGATTATCTGCGTATCTGCCATACATTTCTTTAGCCTTTGTAATGACTTCAACTTTCCTTTTAAGCCCTGAATCATCAAGTCCTGCACCTCTTCCGGTAACAGCTTCCGGCTCAAGGTTTAATAATATACTTGCAAGTGCTGTACTCGTAGTTGTATTGCCAATTCCCATCTCTCCTGTAGCAAGAATGTTATATCCTTGTTCACTGCACCATTCTACCTGCTTAATTCCTTCATGGACTGCCTGTATGAGCTGTTCCTGTGACATTGCAGGTTCTTTAAGGAAATTTCTCGTACCTGTCATAACCCGTCTGTTTACAAGACCTTTATAAGTTCCTACATCTGTTCCATCTGCAAGTTTATCTGCTGCAATACCTATATTCACAGGAATCACATCTGTTTTACTGCAAGCTGCCATTCTGCATACACTCGATATTCCATCCGCCATATTGCAGCTTACAACTGCGGTCACATCCTGTCCTGTCTGTGTAACTCCCTCTTCAACTATTCCGTTGTCTGCACACATTACAATAACAGCCCTTTTGTCTATATGTACATCCACTGTATTCTGGATTCCTGCTATCTGTGTTATTATTTCTTCCATAAGCCCAAGACCATGTAATGGCTTTGCTATTCCATTCCAGTGAGCTTTTGCTTTCATCACAGCGTCTCTATTAATACCTTTTATCTTATCCAGCTCCGGAATAAGTTCTGCTTCCTGTCTGCTGTTCTTCTTATACTTCATGCATGCATCCATGAATCTCTCTGCTACATTTTCATTACCATAAAAATAAATGTGTGGAAATCCGGCATATAAAGTATCACTTCCGTAACCGGCAGAAGCTGTGCTGTTATCAGAAGCCTTTATGACTTCATAATCACTACCCGGACAATCACTGTTCCAGTAATGAAATTCATGTGCACGGAAGCTTTGATTTTTATCTGCAAGCATTGTATTTTTTACAGACTTAACGCTCATGTACCCGAAACGCTGTAATTTCCCGGCATTATACCCTGTCCCTCTGATAATTCCTGCCATTGGATATTTTTCTTTATCCGGAGTTTCAAGATACTCATGCAGATATAGAAAACCGCCACACTCCGCTATACACGGAAGACCTGACTGTATCCTGCCAGCAATATCCTTTCGCATTGATATATTTTCTGACAGTTCTTTTGCATGAAGCTCAGGATATCCTCCATATAACAATAATCCGTCTATATTCTCAGGAAGAATGCTGTCTTTAAGAGGGCTGAAATATGTAAGTTCACATCCACTCTGTCTTAAATAATCAAGGTTATCTTCATAAAGAAAACAGAATGCTTCATCCTTTGCAACTGCTATTCTTAGATTTCTCTTTTTCTTTTCTTTGTAATGTATTTCATTCTCTGAGACATTTTCTGCAATCTTAAGAATCCCTTCTATATCCAGTGTTTCTTTCATCTGACTTGCAATACAGGTGACTTTTTCCTGAAAATGTTCAACCTCTGCCGATGTAACAAGTCCAAGATGACGGCTTTCAAGAACGGCCTCCTTCTTATATGGCAGATAGCCTAATGGTTCTATCCCCATCTCTTTAACTATCTGTGCAGCATCTTTATATAATCTGGATGATAAATTGTTAAATATCACACCTCTGATATGACTATCTTTTTCATATCCTGTATATCCTTTTATGACTGCACCTATTGAATTACTCATCCCACGGCAGTTTACTATAAGTATAACCGGTGTGTCCGTAATGCCTGCTATATCATAGGCGCTTCCCTTCGTGCCAAAGCCCTGACCGTCAAAGTATCCCATAACACCCTCGATTACTGTTATATCACTCTCACATTCTTTGCGTGCAAGCAAATATTTTATTGTCTCATCATCACAGAACCAGCTGTCAAGATTGCCTGTACGCATATTCAGTACATGGGAATGAAACATAGAATCAATATAATCAGGTCCGCATTTTAATGCTGATGTCTTAAGTCCCATATCTTTAAAGCACTGGCATAAACCACAGACAATTGTTGTTTTGCCACATCCGCTGCCTGTTCCGGCTATCATTATACGACTCATTGCATTCTCCTTCCCTCTATAATAAATACTGGATTATTTGCAGACATCATATGATATCTGCCAGTTTTCTTTATCTGCGTTACTGCAATCTGGACTATATCAAGTACGCTCATATTATTCTTTTCCATTAATGAAATCATATCCTGTAGTGTTTCTAAAGTTACTGCTGTAGCCACAACATGGACATTGGGATTTTTTCTAAGAATACTGTCAAAAATGTATTCTGATTCACCGCCACTTCCACCAATAAACACTTCATCCGGCACTGGCAGATTATCAATTACATCTGCTGCATTGCCATGTATAATCTCTATGTTATTAAGTCCGAATTTCTCTGCATTACGGGCAATAAGACTGCATCCTTCTTCTGTCCTCTCAACCGCATATACAGTTCCGTATGGTGCATGCAGTGCAAGCTCTACCGAAACAGAACCTGTTCCTGCGCCTATATCATACACACATGAATTCTTTCTGACTGCCATACGGCTGATTACACCTGCCCGTATTTCCCTCTTAGTCATTGGCACATCTGAACGGATAAAATAACTGTCAGGAATTCCTGTTATAGAAAATGTATGTGAATAATCATTGTATACTGCCATTACAGTAAGCCCTGCTGACTCATATTCTGTAAATTCTGACACTTCACCACTGGATATCTTTTCATTTTCATATGAAAGATTTTCCCCTATCCAGACATATGCCTTTGAAAGCCCCACACTCTGAAGCTGCTTACATATCTGTGCTGCATTTCCCTGTGTCAGAAAATATGTCATCTCATTCTGTAAAACTACAGGTATGTAACTCTGTTTTTTTCCATGCACACTTACAAATGCCGCATTTCCCCAAGGTTTGCCAATTCTTGCGGCAAAATATATTACAGAAGATATTCCAGGCAGGATACGGTATTCATATTTTCCTTCAAGCGCATCTGCAAGCTTTCTTGTTCCACTGTAAAATCCGGTATCACCAGACATAAGCACAACATATTCTTGTGCCTCTTCCTGCTCGATAATACTTACTATATTATCTGCTGTTACAGCATAAAATGTCTTTTTATCCGGATATTCCTCTATCAACCGCTTTGAGCCTATTATAATTTCTGCATTATCAATTGCAGCTTTTACTTCCTCTGTAATGCAGCTTTTACTGCCCGGTCCCATTCCAGCTATAATTACCCTTTTCATTACTCACTCCATCTTAACCTGTTAACACTGTGAATCAATATTTTCTTCAAGATACGCTATAATCTCCGAAAGATTCTTACCACCATTTTCCAATGGCCGCCTTATTACAATGCAGTCAGTTCCTGTATTTAGTGTGGCAGATATTTTTTCTTCATATCCACCGTTATTTCCTGATTCTTTTGTAACAAGTACCCCGATATTAAACTGCCTGATTACTGCTTCGTTTAATTCCTGTGAAAACGGTCCCTGCATTCCAATTAAATGTGCCGGCATAATCCCTGCCTGTATTGCACTTTCCATCATCTGTGGATTAGGCAGAAGGCGAAGATACAGCCTGTCTTTAAAATCCTTAATATAGACATACTCAGGTATGTTCTTGCTTCCTGTCGTCATAAGAACGTTTTTATGAATATATCTGTCTTCATTCAGCAGCCTGACTGCATCCTTCATTGTTTCAGTATATATGATATTGTCTGCATTATTACCAGCTTTTTCTGTATTCTCTTCTCTTAATACCCTGACATAAAAAATGTGTCTGCTGTCACATGCCTCTTTTATATTGTGGGTAACCTGTGTGGCATACGGATGTGTTGCATCAATAACTATGTCAGGATGGATTGCCTTTATCTCATCAGACATCTGTTTCTCATCCATTTTCCCGACATGTATATGCACATTATTCTGCCCAGGAAGCAGTTCTTTTCCATACTCAGTAGTTACATACACATGGGTAATACATTTTTTAACTGCAAGAAATTCACATATTCTGCGACCTTCCGTTGTCCCGGCAAAAAGCATTATTGTCTTTTTCATACAACCTTATATCCTCTCGGTGTAACCATCTTTCCATTAATAATCTTAGTATGGCTGTTTCCAATGTAAACTGTTGTGAACATATCTGCCTTAAAATCAGCAAGTTCCTTTAATGTAAGAACCCCGGCTGTCTCATTATCCCTGCCTATATTCCTTACATAGCCACATACTGTATCAGCCGACTGTACTTCCATTACGATGTCGCAGGCTTCTTTTAAATATCCTGCTCTCCTGCGGCTTGAAGGATTATATATGCACATTACCATGTCACTTTCAGCCATTGCCCTGATTCTTTTCTTTATCAGTTCCCACGGAGTCATACAGTCACTTAAACTTATAACCGCAAAATCATGTGACAAAGGTGCTCCGAGACAGGCAGCACCACTATTGGCGGCTGTGACACCTGATATTACCTTAATATCAGTTCCTTCATCTGCAAGTTCATATACCAGACTCGCCATGCCATATACACCACTGTCTCCACTGCATACAAGTACTACATCCCTGCCTTCCTTTGCCATGTCTATGGCATACTGACAGCGCTCCTTTTCCTGCATCATATTAGTTGAATAATATTCTTTATTCGGAAAATACTGCTTCAATATATCAACATAAGTACTATAACCAACTATTAACTGTGCTGTCGATATTGCAGCTGACGCTTCCAGTGTCATATTATCTTTTGCACCACTTCCAAAACCAACTATCTTAAGCATATCATACTCCTTAATCTATACCATTTTATATACTGCAACAGTTATCCCGTTATCTGCCGTTTTTCCTGCAAGCTTTCTGCCTCCACCCGATGCTGCACATGCGCTGCGCTCACATACATTATCCACACCTATCTGCTCATTTACAAAAGCTGATGATGAAAAATCCCCCTCAATCTCTCTTAATGCTTCAGGTGTATATGTCCTGTATGGAACTTTAAATTTCCTTGCAAATTCAATAATTCCCTGTTCATCCGCTTTTCTGTCAACAGAGGCAACTACTGCAATAGCTTCTGTCATCAGATTATTCATATCGAAAACCTTCTTAACCGCCTGCTCTATCTCTTCTGCTGTCTTTCCCTTTTTGCATCCGATTCCAACTGCCAGATTTTGTGGCACAAGTTTTAATGTTCTCTTAAAAACCACATTTTCATCAGGATGAGAAATTATCTGTACACCGCTTTCATATTTACCGTCTGCATTATCTGTATATGTAATCTGCCCATTCCATTGTTTTTCGGTCTCTCTTAACATTTTGACAAATGTTTCATCTCCTGTAATTCCAACAGCTTCCCCATTAAGTATCCGGCCTGATATATCCTGTATCATGACTGGATTAACTATTTTCATATTATGCTCTGCTGCAAATAAATCAACCGCAAACATTCCTCTTGTATCTGTAGCTGTAGTAATTACAGGTATTGCACCAATACTGTCTGCAAGTTCATTGCACCATTCATTGGCACCACCTATATGCCCTGAAAGCAATGAAATAAGAAATTTGCCACTCTCATCTGCAACGAGTACTGCCGGATCTGTTACCTTACTTTTAAGATATGGTGCTATTGTTCTTACCGCTATTGCAGCTGCACACACAAATAATATCCTGTCGCATATTGCGAACTCGTTCTTAATAACACTGCCGACAGTGGCAAAAGAAACTGCATCTTCCCTGTAATCATCCGCACATCTTTTATGGCAGTAAATTGTAACTTCTCCATCCGTCACCGTGGAAGCCTTTTTTGCCACCTTCATTCCCTCATGTGTAAATGTTATTATAACAGTTCTCATTTTCTATACTCCGTTTTAAATTCAGGATCATATAACTTGGAAAATGAATATTTATCTCCTAAGAATTCTCCCACCATTATAAGTGCTGTCTTTGTAATTCCTTCCTTTTCGGCCTCTCTGTCAAGATTTCCCAATGTGGTCTTTATACATTTTTCATCCTTCCAGCTTGCCTTATAGCATATTGCACATGGAGTATCCGGTGTATACGCTCCCTTATATAATTCTTCCTTAAGCTCCTTTAAATGTGATGAACTTAAGAATATAACCATTGAGGTTCCATGTGTCGCAAGCTTTGCAATGCTCTCATTATCCGGAACAGGTGTCCTTCCCGGCATCCTTGTAATAATTACTGACTGTGCAACCTCCGGCACTGTATATTCACAGTTCATTGCAGCTGCCGCAGCAAGAAAGCTGCTGACACCCGGACATATTTCACATGTAATTCCATGCTTTGCAAGTTCCTCAATCTGCTCCCTTATAGCTCCATAAAGTGAAGGATCTCCTGTATGCAGTCGCACTATATTCTTTCCTTCGCTCTCCGCTTTTACAATTACATCAATGACATCATCGAGATTCATATATGCACTGTTATATATCTCACAGTCTTTTTTTGCATACTCAAGCAGTTCTTCATTTACAAGTGAACCTGCATATATAATCACATCTGCCTCATTAAGCATACGCATTCCGCGCACCGTAATTAAATCTTTAGCCCCAGGTCCAGCCCCGACAATTTTAACCATAATTATTCTCCATTATATCTTCTAGCAGCTTATCTGCTGTTTTTGTCTTACCTAATATTCCATATTCATTAGAGAATACAATTGCCCCGATTCTTATTTTACCGCTGCTTCTTCTTTGCAATACATCCTCTATGCGGATCATAAGCTGCTTCATTGTATTCTCCAGCATGTCCGATTTTTTCAATATATCAAGTACAGCCTCTGTCGTGACACAGTCAAGTATTTTCCTTGCAGTATCAGCCTCTGCACCTGCTCTTATGGCACAGGCTGCCAGGACTTCCATACGCCCGTCTGCAGCTTTTGAATGTGTATTCATTATTCCTGCACCCAGTTTTACAAGTTTTCCTATGTGTCCTACAAGAAGCATCGCTTCTGCGCCTGCATCACACACCATATCTATTGTATCACCTATATAATTACTGCATTTGATACTTCTTTTAAGTTCAATTCCAAGAGTATTAAGCAGAAAATCCTGCCCATAATTTCCCGGTGCAATCAGAAGAACTTTTTCGCCTTCTGCTATATGCATTTTAATTTCTGTCCTTATTGTATCAATAAGTGCCTGTTCACTCATAGGCTCTACTATTCCTGTTGTTCCAAGAATTGATATTCCCCCTGTTATTCCGAGGTTCGGATTAAATGTTTTCTTTGCAATTTCAACTCCCTGTGGTGCTGATATTACAACCTTTAAACTTCCCTCATAAGAATAATTCTCTGCTGCTTCCGATACTCCTTCTTCAATCATTTTAAGCGGAACCGGATTAATTGCTGCTTCTCCTACCGGGCGCGACAGCCCTTTTTTAGTAATTCTTCCTATACCTGTTCCTCCATCTGTTACAACTCTTTTATCTGTGCTGTCACCTTCTATATAAGAAACACTGGCATATATTAATATTCCGTTAGTCACATCAGGATCATCCCCGCTGTCTTTTTTTATAGCACATGTAACACTGTCCTGTTCCATTGTTATTTCATAAACAGGCAGCGTAAGTTCTACTCCCATCGGAGTAATCACACTGACACTTTCAATTCTCCTGCCTGATAAAAGCATACATGCCGCCGCTTTCGCCGCTGCACAGGCACATGTTCCTGTTGTATATCCACATCGCATTTTTTTCTGATTCTTATATACATATCTCTCTAACATCTGCGCCACTCTTTATCATCATCTGCTGCCATATAAAACAATGCGTTCATAATTGCCGCCGCAACATTGCTTCCGCCTTTTCTGCCTCTTGCAACTATATATGGCATACCACTTTCAATGATTTCTTCTTTTGCCTCAACTACATTTACAAACCCAACCGGAACTCCGATAACAAGTCTTGGTGCAAATGTGCCTTCATCATACAGTTCTCTTATTCTCATAAGTGCTGTTGGCGCATTTCCAACTACCATAATACATCCCGGATTGTCCTTTGCCGCCTTCTCCACACTGACCACTGCCCTTGTTGTCTCACGGCTTGCAGCTTCTTTTGCAACACCTTCATCTGCCATATAACAGTTAAGTGAGCAGCCGAATTTTTCAGCCATCTTATGACTTATACCTGATTTTGCCATGTTGGTATCGGTCACAATCTCTGTACCCTCACATATTGCCATCAGTGCTTTCTCTATAATCCCCTCTGAAAACATCATGCTTGTCTCATATGAAAAGTCCGCTGTTGTATGAATAACTCTCTTAACAACCGGCTTGTATTCAGATGGAATATCTGTTGTAAGCTCCTTTTCAATTATTGCAAACGACTGTTTTTCAATATCCATTGGCTTCATAATATCTATTCTCCTGTGAATAATGATTTCAATGTATCTATGTCCGGATTTTTAAGAATAATTTTTTTCTTTTCTGCCGCATACTCCAGTACATCCTTTAACATGGCATTCATCTGCCCTACCGGACACCCGGTATCTATTACATAATCTGATTCATCAATCTTTCTGCATGCTGCTTCAAATGTCTCTTTTCCTATAGGTTCAAACATTTTTTCTGTAATAACTTCTGATGCCAGCGCTTTTGCTACAGGAAAATCACAATCATTTTCATAAAGAATTCCCGCTCTGAATGCTATTCCTAAGCGCTGTAATTCCCTGTATATAAATACACCTGTTCCTGCACCACCTGCTACGAACACTTTAGGAGTCCCTTCCGGCTTCATTAATTCTGTGCTTCCATACATACAATTATAAGTTCCATGTGTAAGTCCGTAAAGACTGCTTATCCTGTCATCTGTAAATATTTTTTCCGGTCTTCCGAATTCAATCTTTCCATCTGCCCCGACACACATCACATAATCTGCTATTTTCGCCGCCAGTTCAATTTCATGTAATGATACTATAACTGCAACATTATCTTTAACCGCCATCTCCTGCAGTATATCAAGCAGTTCTATCTTATGTCTTATATCAAGAAATGAGGTTGGTTCATCAAGAACAATGACCTCCGGTTTCTGACATATTGCCCTTGCAAGCATAATACGCTGGCGCTGTCCGTCACTAATCTGTGAAAAATCATTTTCGGCTATATCCAGTGCTGACACTTTTTTTAGTGACTCATTTACAATCACTTCATCTTCCTTAGTCAGTCTGCCAAAATAATTAGTATATGGATATCTTCCCATTGCCACAACATCACGACATGTCATCATTTCTGTTTTAATTTTTTCTGTAAGAACAACCGACATTGTCTTTGCGTATTCTTTACTTGTAAAGTCACTTATCTTTCTGCCCTTGACATATATATTGCCGCCTATCGGGTTCATTTCTCTTATAATATTCTTTATTATTGTTGATTTTCCGGCACCATTAGGTCCGATTAATACAAGAATCTCGCCTTTTTTTACCTTCAATGCTATATCTGACAAAAGGACTTTTCCATGATATCCAACGCTTAAATCCTCTGTCTGCACATATATCTGTTCCATATATTTCTCCACTTTTTATCCAATATTACTTTTTCTGCTTTACCATAAGCCAGATAACCACTGGTGCGCCAAATACCGCTGTAACTGTTCCTATTGCCAGTTCTGATGGTGAAAATATTGTTCTTGCAATAAGGTCACAGAACATACAAAAGACTGAACCACACAGGAAAATCGCTGGAATCGTAACTAGTGGTTTCGTTGTTTTAAGTGATAATCTTGTAATATGCGGAACTGCTATCCCCACAAACGATATCGGACCTGCAAGTGCTGTAACACAGGCAGAAAGCATACTCGACAGCATTACTATACACACCCTGAAAAATCTGATATTAATTCCCATGCTCTGTGCATATCCCTCTCCCAACAGATAAGCATTAATTGGTTTTGAAAATAAAAAAGTAATGAATGATGTTGGAAAAACAACTATAGCTGCAAGCTTTACAGCAGTCCATGAGCTTCCGGAAAAGCTGCCCATAGCCCAGTGGGTAAGATTGGCAATATCTGAATCATTTGCAAATGTAATACATAAATCAGTTATTGCAGAGCATATATAACTTATCATAATTCCTACAACTAAAAGCATAGACATACTCTTTACCTTATTTGCAAAAAGTAATACATACAGCATTGCAAAAAGTGAACCTATAAATGCTGCTGCAATCTGAGCCCACAATGGCATTCCTGACACATATTTCAGCAAGAAAATCATTGTAATGGCAACAAACATTTTTGCGCCTGACGAAATACCAAGCACAAACGGGCCTGCTATAGGATTTCTGAAAAATGTCTGTAATAAAAATCCCGACAATGACAATGCACCGCCAAGAATAGCAGCCATACATAATCGTGGTAATCGTATTTTCCAGATAATATTATATTCTGGTGTTCCAACATAATCCTTCAGAAATATTATCCTGAAAATCCTTATGGGAGATATATTTATATTGCCTGTATTAATATTGAATATGACTGCTGCAACAAGTAATATCACAAGCAGCACATAAACCAACTGATAACGGAGTATCTGTTTTATCTGCATTTTTTCTCCATTCTTATCTCTATTCTCAAAATGACTGCCTCATTAAGTACTATTTGCTTAATGTGACAGTCACTTTCAGACATAAGTTTTATTTTAACTTCTTTAAGTATGTAAGCTCTGATGTATCAGCATCTGCATTTAACATAAGGTTGATATCGTTAATCATACTTCCGATTGTATCTGCAATCTGGAAGAAATCTGGTGTTGTACACCATACATTTCCATCCTTAACAGCCTTTATATCAGCAAGAATACTGTTATATCCTGTAAAATCACTAAGAGTTGATGGCTTTCCGCCTAAGTTCCATACATAAATTATATAATCTGCATCCTTTGCCTTTTCATAAAAGCTTTCTATTCCCATTTCCTGTGTGCCTGTTTTATCAGCATTTAAATCTGAGAAAATGTAATCTCCACCTGCTATATTTACCATCTGTGCAAGATAATCTCCTGCATTTCTGACATACAGCTTACCCTTTGATGTAATATAAAATACAGCTACAGATTTTCCTGTTTTTTCCGCCTTTGAAAGAGTATCAACATATGCAGCCTGCGCGTTAAACATATCTGTTGCAGCATCCTCTTCATTACAGAGTGCAGCATAAAGCTTAGCCCACTCTACTCTTCCTAATGGATGATCTTCATAAGTAGACTGGTCTAATATGTAGTTAATTCCTAATTCTTTTAACTTTTCTGCAACATCAGGAACACTTGTAAGCATTGTTGAAAATATTGCAAGTGTAGGGGCACCTGCTATTATTGTTTCATAATCAGGAGCTTTATAATCCCCTACATAAGTCAGCTTTCCATCATCAAATGCCTTCTTAACGGCATCAATATACCATGATTTTTTATCGTAAGTAACCTGGCTTATGTTATCAAGACAATTGCTTGCATTCATAAGAGATGTTACAGGTGTAGATGAAACAAGCATATTAGTCACAGGTGTTTTTAATATTACTGTGTCAGAATCAACTCCTGATGGTGCAGACATTCCGTCCGGAACCAGTAAAAGCTTTGACTGCTTTGATACGATTGCTGTATCCTCATCTCTGTTAGTTATTGTGATGAGTTTGTAGCCACCCTTGTAATAATCTACAGAGAACAGCTTGGCATACTGTAATTCCATTGAATGGTCGTATACAAGTTCTCCATCATAATTGCCCTCGTCACCTGATTTCTTTTCTGTTCCACATCCACTCATTACAAGTGTAGACACAAGCATTACAAGCATAAGTATGAGTGACAGAAATCTTTTTTTCTTCATTTTCATTCTCCTTTTCCTTTCTCATGAAGTGATTGGATGATTCCGTGATTATCTGCAGAAAAGGAACAGACACTTGTGTCTGCATAAAAAACAATAGTCAGTTGTTCTCGCAACGACTATTATGGCTCTGCCTGTAAGCCGGTCTTCTGACTCACAGATCATAAGCAATATCCGCCTTCCCAGAATAAGTATAAATACTTCTTCCAGTGGCATAATGGATATCGCCTCCCTGTATACAGCAGCGGAACTGTTCAGGATTCCCACCTGATTCCCTGAAGTACATATATACTTCGCTTACAGTGATTATTTCGTTATCATCTGGATTATATCCAGCGTTTATTATTTCATATTATTACTAGAAATGCAATTGTTTTTACATACCCTATCTCATCTTTTCAGATAAAAACTGTACTATGTAATCATAATTTTCCGGAATATGCGGAAATATACAATTCGTACAATCCTTTATCCGTTTCCCGCTTTCCCTTGTTATATACCGCGGTGTTCCAGGACAATCCTCATAGCAGTTCATGGGACAATAACAAAAAAGGCAGTTGAAATCCTGCCCTTCTTCTATCTTATGACATGGGTAATATTTACACTGGTCGTTCTTAAAATACCTGTAGCTGTTCTGTATCATAACAGTCTCCTTATAACCTCATCAATATCCTTATTAACACATACAGATTTGTCCTTAATCTCATCCGGCGCATATGCCTGTCCATAGTTAAGGCATATATAATGCGCATGCTGCCATTTATCTGTCATCTGCCAAAACGGATATTTTATTATAACAGGTGTATTATACCCTATACCAAGTTCTATGAAAACAATATTTAAATTTTTATGTCTCTCTAAAAACTGTTCATACCTCTTTGCTGCCATATGCCAGCTCTCATCTTCCACAAATGTGTTATCTGACCTTAAGTTCATGCTCATAGGCTTTCCGCATTCAGGACAATATGGAACAAGTTCTGATGGAACAGTCAGCTTTAAGTTTCTTCCCTCTGGCAGATACAAAGAACCATCCTCTTTAAATTCATATCCCTGTGCCATAACCATTTTCCGTATAATATCTTCATTATCGTATGTTTTCTTGTGGCATGGTTCACTGCACTGAAATAAACCATAATCACCCTGTGTATAATATAATCTGTGCTTATCAAAACCCGCCTTCTGGAAACAGTGGTCTACATTGGTTGTAATAACAAAATAATCCTTATCCTTAACCAGTTCATATAAATTATCATATACTGGCTTTGGTGCGTCCATATATCTATTAATATAAATATATCTGCTCCAGAATGCCCAATGTTCTTCTAATGTCTCATACGGATAAAATCCGCCAGAATACATATCTGTAAATTTATATCTTTCCTTAAAATCAGAAAAATATTTATCAAATCTCTCTCCGCTATAAGTAAATCCTGCTGATGTGGAAAGTCCTGCTCCTGCACCAATCACTATGGCATCTGCATTTGCAGTTAATTCCTTTATATCTGACAGTTTATCCTCATAACTTCTATCTTCATTGTCATTATTCATCCATCTTTTAAATAACATATTGCTCATCCTTTTACGCCAGAAGTTCTCCATATATTCTTAAATCTTCATCCTTAAAAACATTAAATATAACTTTCTCTATCCTGCTATCTTTATCAAGAAAATCTTTAACAGTGCGGACTGCAATCTGCGCTGCCCTCTTCTGCGGAAATCTGAACACACCCGTTGACAGACAGCAGAATGCTATTGATTTTACGCCATTATCAGCCGCCAGTTTCATACATTCCCTGTAACAGCCAGCAAGCAGTTCCTCATCTTCTCTGGTAACCTCCCACTGGATAATTGGTCCTACTGTGTGGAGTATATATTTTGCCGGTAAATTGTAACCTGATGTTATCTTTGCCTTTCCTGTTTCCTCTTCATGCCCCTGTTCAAGCATTATTTCATTCATCTTAAGCCTTAACTCTATTCCTGCATATGTATGAATAAAATTATCAATACAGGCATGCATAGGTGAAAAGCAGCCTAACATCTGGGAGTTGCAGGCATTAACTATCGCATCACATTTTAATGTGGTAATGTCTCCCTGCCATATATACAGCCTGTTGTCCGTCATAACCGGCTTTAAATCCCTTATGTCTGTAATTCCGCGTTCTGCATTTCTCTGTTTCAGATATTCATCCTGTATCTTCAGGAATTCTTCACTGACTGGCATCGGCATCCTCACATTCATAAGGGAACGAAGAAGATTTTCCTGCTCCACTTTTTCAGCAGGTATCTTATGTATGCGGATTCTTGTTTCTTCTTTTAAAAAATATTTAATTAAATATATTCTTCTTTCTTCCTGTGTCACGATACATACCCCGCTATAATCTTTTTATACATCTGCCCGGACATACCTCTGCACAATTTCCGCAATGCAGACAATGATTCTGCTGAATTGAAAAAGGTGTTCCTTCAATAATACATCTTTGAGGGCAGTTTCTCTGGCATATTCCACAGCCAATACATGCCTCTGTTATAATATACCCCTTTTCTCTCTTTACTACATTTCCTAAAATAAAAGTATCTCTGAAAATTGGATTAACTCCAAGATTAAAATACTCAACCTCTGCTTTATCAATGCAGAATATTATACCAATGCTTCTTGTATCTCCCGGATACACATTTGCAAGATATGGCTGTTCCTCAAATATCTTATCACGCCACATCTTCTGCTCTTCATCTGCTACAGCATATGCCTTTCCTGATAAACGAATCATTTCTTTATATCTGGTATAGCATAAAATCTGCACCCTGCCATCTTCCATTAACTCCATGCAGAAATTCTTTCCTCTTGCCGTGAAAAAATACAGTGCATTTTCCTCATAATGAATTGCACTTATATTTCGTACCTGCGGAGCGCCATCACTATCTACTGTTGCAAATGCAAGAACTCCAACAAGCTGCATTTTCTTTAAACATGTCTGTAAATCCATATGCTATTCCTCCAATAAAAGTTATTTAACTGATTATCTTGACCCTGCCCGGCTTTCTTGGCTTGCTATGTGGCTGCTCTCCATTAATAATTCCTCCCCAGTAGTCTCATTTCTTGTCTTCCAGCACTGTGGATCAGGTGCATAAAAATTACCGCTCGTACCATTAGCAACCGCCGGACATCCTCTGCACCATGCCTTTAATTCACATTTTCTGCATTTTTCAAATCTATCGTAATTCCTGTATTTCTCCATCTGACATACCCATACATCTGCCAGACGGTCTTCAAATACATTTGCAACCTTGCTGTCTGTAACTCTTCGACATGCCATTACATCTCCGTTTGACGAAATTGTAATATGACAGTTTCCACAGTTGCAGCCTCCATAAATCATTCCTTTCTCTGCATTTTCAGGCAGCTTAAACTGTCCTGTTTCATATTCATACAGAGTCCACAAATGATCTTTTTTATTAAAATAAGTCTCACACCCTGCCTTTTCATATGCCTTATATTTAGCGTCACAGATTTCAAGAAGCTTTCTGTACTCCTGCGGAGTCATACCCGTGTCAACCTCGCCACCTGTAGGCACATATCGCGAAAATGCAAAGACTTTAACTTTCGCTTTCACTACCTCATCAATAATATCCGGTATCTCATTCATATTAGTTTTTGACACCGTACTCATAATCACACTCTTTATTCCTGCCCTGTTAAGACAGCCGATTTTTTCAATCGTAAGATCAAAACTTCCCGGCTTTCTGAACCAGTCATGGGTTTCTCTCATTCCATCAAGAGACATCTGATATTTATCACATCCACATGCTTTTAGCATACGGCAGATTTCATCATCCAGATGAAATGGATTTCCCATCAAAGTAAATGGTATATTTTTTAATTTTAACAAAACCATCAGTTTCCAGAAGTCAGGATGAAGGATAGGATCTCCGCCTGTAATATAAAAATATGGTATTCTGTTATACACTTTACAGAAATCTTCGCAGTTTGCCACCACCTCTTTCATCTGATTCCAGGTCATGCTCTTAAGCTCTTTGCAGCCCTCCCCTGAAAATATATAGCAGTGCTTGCAACGCTGGTCACATTCATCTGTAATATGCCACTGAAATGAAAAATATGATTTTCCACCATTATACTGACTCATCCTATCCAACTCCTTCCTTAACTTCTCTTACTTATCAGATGCTCCACATGCTGTTCCGCATGCTGCTGGTTTCTCCTCTGGCTTGTCTGATGCTCCACATGCTGTTCCGCATGCTGCCGAAGGCTGTACCTCTGTCTTCTTGTTCCATCCAAAAATGTTTGATAATGCCATTTTTATTACCTCCTGTTAATTGATTTTATGGGCTGTGCCCTGTTTTCATTTTTACAATAACAGTAAATGAAGCATGAGAAAAGTACGCACTTTTTTGTGCCATAGGCACCTTTTTGTAACTTATGGACAGGGGTGTATATGTATGCTACATTATATTTTAAACTTGCATTATATTTTAAACTTTTTGAAGGAGGCAGCATCTATGATGACTAAGGAAGAACTACCAGAATGTCCAGTAGCAACAACCGTACAGCTTATTGGAAGCAAATGGAAATTATTGATTATGAGAAACCTTCTTGCAAGGCCATGGAGATTCAATGAATTAAAGAAAAGCCTTGAAGGAATCAGCCAGAAGGTTCTGACCAACTCTTTAAGGTCTATGGAAGAAGACGGACTTATTACAAGAACTGTTTATCCGGAAGTCCCTCCCCGCGTAGAATATGCTCTCAGTGAGCTTGGTCAAAGCATGCGTCCTATACTTGATGCAATGGAGGAATGGGGAAATAATTATAAGAAAAGTCTGTAGAATTATTTATAACCTAAGCACATCAACCAGCGGTGATTATACTGAATTATGCATAGGTTATATATAAAAAAGATAAGAAGCCGACTGCTTATACGAACAATCAGCTTCTTATCTTTTTTGTTAAAACAATAATCAAAATCTCACTAAATGCAATATAAATCAATGGCTTCACTTACACAAGTCAGTACAATTTCTTTTGATAACTTTCATAATTTCTTTTTCATGATTTCTGGTAAATTCGCTTAATTCATAAGATCGGATTCTCTTGTTGACCAATATAGGAACCACAAATCCATTTTTCACCAATACCGCCAGTCTGTTAATAATCGTCTTATTTGTTACTGACAATTCCCTGCTGACTTCAATTGGAGTAAATTCTCCTCGATAACTTTTAATCAAAAATTGTAACAGTTCCTTTTCCTTCCCTTTCAGAAAAGATAGACCTCCAGCAATATCTTCCTCTTCGGAAGCTAACTGTAAATCACAAACTTTGTTGGAATAAAGTTTAACCATACGCAAAAAGTAATTAATCCAAATCTCTGGATGCGGCGGATTTGCCCTTCCAGAATAATACAATGCAGGAAGTCCCATCTGGATGGATTCATAATATTCATCAATATCGTATGCAAAATACTCCTCTAATGATCCGATTCCATTAAATCCATACCCATTCAAATCCATAATGTAACCTGATAACAATCTGGCTGTCCTGCCATTGCCATCTTCAAACGGATGTATGGTCACTAATTGGTAATGTACAACTGCTGCCACAATCAAAGGATGATCATCTGTAGTATTTACATACTCAATCAACTCATCCAATAGCCCCTGGATGTCACAATATTCTGGTGGAATATAGTCAGGATTTCCTGTTCTGGCTTCAGATAATGCATTCTTTCATCACTTTCTATCACTTCATCCACCTGTTTTTCAGACAAAGGATTTCCTTCGATTTTATTCGAGGCAAAAGAACTTTTTTTCATTAAATTTTCACTATTTTTTCACTATTTTTCATTAATCCTGAACTATTCATGACAAAATCACATACAATCCAGAATTATCTTCTCGCACCTGTCATATCCAAGCTGTGAACTGTTCAGGCACAACGTATAATTACTGACTTTTCCCCATTTCTGCTCGGTGTAAAAGTTATAATTTGTCATACGTCTTTTATCTGTGTCTGCCATCATTTTGACGGCTTCCTTCTCTTCAACATTATATAAGCCCATGATACGCTGTGTTTTTTCCGGCATATCCCCATGAATAAACACATTTAACACATCATCCCTGTCTTTAAGAATGTAATCAGCATTTCTTCCAACGATTACACAAGGCTCCTTTCCAGCCAACTCCAAAATAACTTTTCTCTGTGCCTCATATACCATATCTTCTATAGACTTTCCTGTAATGTCACGTCCAGCAAAGGCATATGCAAATATACCTTTCTTTGGAGACAACTCTGCATTTTCTTTAATGTACTCCGGTGATAAGCCTGACTGTTCTGCAATCTGTCCAATGATATCCTTGTCATAATATGTAATTCCAAGTTTCTTTGCCACTTCTTCACCGATAAAACGTCCACCGCTTCCAAATTCCCTGCTGATTGTAATAATTCTTTTTATCATTTACGATTCCTCCTTAATTTAAAACATCTACTTTATTCTTTCTGATTCTCTTTAAAAATGCATATCCTGCCAGACATGAAATAACCTCAGTTATTGGAAATGCCCACCAGATAAGTGAAACACCCATCTGACCATTTCTGACAAACACAGAAAAAATTCCAGCCAGTGGCAGGATAATGATAAGCTGTCTCAGAAGAGAGATTACCAATGATTCAATACCGCCATCCAATGCCTGATAAATTCCCTGATAAGCAACATTTATCCCGGCAAACAGAAAGCTTATTGAGATTATCCTCATTGCTCCGATAAAATATTCCCTTGACTGTCCTGCATTGAACAAAGTTGCAAAAGCTCCAGGGAAAATTTCTGTAATTGCAATTCCCAGAATCATTAATACAACTGTATAGAGCAGTCCGTACCTGATTCCATCCTGAATTCTCTTTTTACTTCTCATACCATAAGCAAATGCAATAATCGGAGTGATTGCATCTCTAAGCCCAAAGGCAAGGAATAATACAAACTGCTGTACTTTATAGAACAATCCATATGCAGTCTGTGCGGAAGGACTAAATTTCAAAATCAGATTCATTACATATACCATAATTGACATAAGTGCCTGTGCAATAATTGCAGGAAGTCCAATTGCATATATTTCCTTGATTATTCCGCCATCCGGCCTCATATACTTTACATCATGTTCAATTTCCTTATTCAGTTTCATATGAAATACAAACAATAATATTGCAGACGCAACCTGTCCAATTACAGTTGCATATGCTGCTCCCTTCACTCCCATTTCAGGAACCGGTCCAATACCATAAATCATAATTGGATCAAGAATAATATTCACCACTGCACCAACAACCTGACCTATTGTAGAATATAGTGAACGCCCTGTTGCCTGTAAAAGTTTTTCAAATAATGAAAAGAAAATAATTCCAAATGAAATTATGCAGCATATTCTTAAGTAATCTGTTCCCATTGAAATAACCTCAGGGTCAATTGTCTGTGATGAAATATATGCTCTTACTCCGAAAATTCCAAACAACAGGCACACCACATAAATAATCACCCCAAGAAACAAACTGTTTCCCGCAACTTTTGCTGCTTTTTTACTATTTCCCTGTCCAAGTGTTCTTGCAAGAAGTGCATTGGTTCCCACACCTGTTCCGATTCCAACTGCTACCATAAGCATCTGAACCGGAAACACCAGTGTAAGTGCATTAAGCGCCGCCTCACTTCCTGATCTCATGTTTCCAACAAAGGCACTGTCTACAATGTTGTAAACCGCCTGCAATGCCATAGATAAGATCATCGGTATTCCCATCTGAACCATGAGCTTATTTACCGGCATCTCTCTCATCTTGTTACTTTCTGCCATTTTATAATCCTCCTTGTTTTGCGAAGCAAAATCCGAACCCTTTGGTGAGGAGAGGATTCAGCCTCCTTGTTTTGCATAAAAAAAGTGTGTACTTACCTCATAAGCTGGACTTACGCTGATAAGCTACACACTTTAAAATGCATTATATATTTTCATAATGTACGACAGCAGACGCACAAAAAACGAGTAGCAAAACTGGATTTACGCTAGTCTGCTACTCGTTTAGAAGTTATTATATTTTTCTTTTTGAAAATTGTCAAACAAAAATTAGAAATTACTATTTATCAAAATCAATCAACCTTTTCAACCGGCCATGACTTTCTGAGTGCCACATAGGAAATCAGAAAATTTGCAAACCAGCCGGCTGGTACAGCAAGCCAGACAAATTCTATGCCAAAACACGGTGCACAAATCAAAGCAACTGACAGACGGATTGCAAGGTTAACCATATTGGCAATAAGAAATGGCCGCATGATTCCCAACCCGCGAAGAACTCCATCCGTAGCCATCTTGATACCCATGAAAATGAAAAAGTAACCTAACCATTTCATGTAATCCCCTGACACCTGATATGCCAAAGCTGTTCCATCTTTACCAAGGAACAGCGAAGAAATGTGTGTATGTAGTGTCTCAATAACTATGAAAGCAAGGACTGCAAAACATATGTCTAACACGAGTGCGGCATGATATCCTTTTTTGATGCGCCCAATTTTCTTTGCACCAAGATTTTGGGAAACATAAGGTGACACTGCATTTCCAATGGATACAAATATAAGAGCAAATACATTTTCTACTCTCATTGTCGCAGCATAACCTGCGAGTGCCTGTGTACCAAAAGGATTTACAACTGCCTGTACTATCATCATGCCAATTGATACTGTGGATTGCTGAAGAATTGATGGTACGGCAATCTGAAGCATTGAACGTAATTCCTTCCTGTTAAACCAGTCAAAGTGACTTTTATACCTGCGCATCCGGCAAAAGAAAATTATAAATGAAAATACTGCTGAAATACCCTGTGCAATCAGGGTTGCAAGAGCTGCGCCAAACACGCCAAGTCCTAAACCAGCAACCATCCAAAGATCCATTAGAATATTTAAGATGGAGGAAAATATCAGAAGCACCAACGGAATCTTTGATTCACCGATTGAAGTAAACATTGTTGAAAGAATGTTGTACATAAACAAAAACGGAAATCCCACAAAATAAACGCGGAGATACAGTACTGCTTCAGCCAGTATATCAGCTGGTGTCTGTAATAAACTCATCATTGAATGTGATAACCCGAAACCAAAGATTCCCAATAATATACTTAGAATTAGGAAACTGATTAATGATGTTGATACAATGGTCTTCATTTTACTATAATTTCTTGCACCAAAATAACGGCTCACAAGCACCCCGGCACCTACCCCGGCGCCAAGTGCCACACAAATAAATACATTTGTGAGAGCAGCACAGGCTCCGACAGCCGCAAGTGCAGATGAACCGACAAACTGACCGACAATAATTGAGTCAGCCATATTATATACCTGTTGGAAAAAACTACCCAGAATCATAGGCATGGCAAAAACAGTCAGAGCTTTAAGGGGCACATCTGTAATTAAATATTCATCCTTTGATTCATCTTTTGACATTCTCTTATTTCTCCTTGAATTTCTCGTTTTTATTCTCTGCCCATATACCCCCTGATATAATTCACAGCATCACTTATTTCATCAATAATCTTATCTGGAATCTGCAGATTATACTGTCTTAAATCCACATCCTGTAATAACTGTCCAAGGCTTGTACCCTGATTGTATTGAACAATAAACAGGCTGTATAGAGGTATTTTGTCCCCGAATACATCCATATAATTGTTAACAAGTGAGAAGTTGATAGTTCCTAGCATTGTGTGACATTCAACAAGATACAATTTATCGGGAATATAGTCATACACATGCATTTTATCATTCTTAATCTCTTCTAACAATAATTCCTGCCCATTTTCTGATTCAGCATCCATATCTTCTTCATAAAAATCTGATTCTGACGCAGCTGCTGTATCCTCATTTGAAGGAATTTCTTCTGCTGTCTCTGGGAATTCTGATATATCAATTCCTTCAAACAAAATACTCATATCCCCTAGATTATTATCTTTTTCTCTCTCACCAGCCTTGAGATCCCAGTCATCAACAAACTGCTTATAATTGCCATAATTATTCTTAAGAAATTCCATGTTATCATATATTTCCTGTTCATTGACTCTCATCTTTACAATGGTAAGAATTGCATTGCCAAGCTGATCAATCGTTCCCACATATTTGCCAGTAAATACATCGTCCTTTAACACAAGCGACAGAAATAATGGTTCTCCTGACATATTTTTATAACCGGTATCAACAAATACATTGGTTGCATCATAACTTGTTACCATCTTAAGCTTAACATCCATATATATAATATGTTCATATGGATCAGCCAGAACATAATCTATTATCTTTGATATGGTTGGTGTCTCCACTGTTTCATCCACATTTTTTCTAATATTATATAAAACTTCTTCTTCTTTTCTCAGATAAATATTCTTGTATATATTGGTCATTGCCCCTGCCTCCCCTCTCACTGTAATAACTTCATAAGTTCAGGAACAACCGCCTTCAATTGTTTCTGTACCTCATAAGGAATCTTTCCATAATCAATATTATCTGCCATATGGATTATTGCAGTATACTGATATTGTGGAATTGTTAATGTATATGCGCTTCCGACAAACAAAGAATTAATAATACTTACATTAATCTTTCCAAATAATGTCGTTATCTCCGCTATTACATATGTACCCTTCTTAACCTCATAGACAACCGGCAAACTATTAATATTCATGCTCTGGATAATTGTCTGCTCCATCTCCACGGCATAATTACTATCGTCACCGGTATACATCATCTCCTGCTTCTCTTTTATCTTATTACTAATAAAATCGACAGTTTTAGGAAACAGTGGCTTTAGCTCTCTTTTAGCACGCTGCCATCCAATCAGATAGCTATAATATACAATATCATTCTTGTGTGCCTTATTAAATGGCAGTATGGATAATGAAGCTGCTATCTTGTTAAGCGTCCCACAGTAACTTCCTACAAATGCGTCACCTCTCTTAGTAAGATTAATATAAATAAGTTCTTTAGTATCAGGTTTTATATATCCAGTTTCAACCAGGGCATTAGTCGCTTTATGAACACTTTGTGGTGCCATTGAAGCATCCATATGATAAATTCTGTTTTCTATATCTTCATTGACATATGCAACAATATCTTCAACACTAATCTGACCAGCGTACACATGAAGCAGATAAGCTATATTATTTTTAAGACTCTCAACTCCCTTAATTGTATAGCCTTCTGCAATAGTAGCATTTCTTGATTCCACACTAACCCCTTTACTTTGATTACTAAAAACTCTCTTATTTCCTGATGGGCAATAAAATGTGAGATATTTGGCATCAATTTGTGCAAAATAATTCTCAATATCAGCATTCGCTTTTTCCAAAGTCCTGATACACTGCCTTTTTCTGCTCTTCTCAAGTCTTCTGTTATCAAGAATCATTGCCAGCTCATTTGTCGGAATCCTTGTATCATCAAACGACCACTTGATAAGTGGTAATCCCGCATCTTTTAATCTTTTATTAAGGTTATTCGGATTCTGTGAATAATGTGTATCACTTATAAATGCTTTAATTTCCTTATGTTTAGGTGCATTAACATCATATAATGCCTCACTGTTCTTATGCATTACATGCCTCATGTCAGAGGCCCATTCAAGTACATCACACTGCTGTTCTGTCAGGCTGTCAGCCAGATTCGCAGATGTAGCTATTTCCTTGTTCCGCTCCATTCGCATTTTTACATATTCTTTTGATAAACTTATAAATATCCCTTCCTTCTATATTATTTTTAAACTTGACAAATGCTATTTATATTATAAACTTTTTCACATGTAATTCCAATTAATTTATTATAAATCTGGTCATTTCACGAAAACATTTCTTTACCGGAAATATTCAAAAAAGCGCCCAGAAACTGCCCCGCAGCCTATCCGCTGCTTCTGTCTCTGAACGCTGTTATTATTCTTAAACCGATATTATATTTTCTATTACTGTCAGACATTTTACTTTACATAAGTCTGTTAAGTGCTTCTGTCGCAAGTGCGCTACGCACAGACTCTTTCTCTGTAAATGTTATCTGCGCACATTTAGTACTGCCTTTCATATTATGAGCAAGATATGTGAGTCCTGAATTAGTCTTGTCCAGAAATGGGACATCAATCTGGTTAGTATCGCCAAGAATCACCAGCTTGGACCCCTGTCCACATCGTGTGACAATATCCCTAATGAGCGACCTTCCTATATTCTGCGCTTCATCACATATTATAAAACTGTTCTTTATGCTCATACCTCTTATATAAGCTAATGGAAATACCCTCAACAGCCCTGTCTCCATCATATCATCTATCTGAATCTGTATCTGGGCATCTTCTTCGTGATTGCCTTTTCTAAGTAAATCCTCAAGATTAGAATAAAAACATCCAAGCAATGGTCTTGTCTTATCCTCAAGTTCTCCCGGAAGAAAACCAAATGCTTCATCACTTGATACATTTGCACGTCCGATATATATTTTGTCATATGATGTGCTACTGGTATGTCTTGTAAATTCATCAGTATATGTCTTATCAAGTGCTGCTGCCATTGATAAAAATGTCTTTGCTGTTCCGGCAGGTCCGCGAAGTATTACAAGCGGTATCTCCTCTGCCGGAGCTAAAAGTGCATCAAGTGCAAATCTCTGAAGCCTGTTCTGTGGTCTTATTCCAAATGCAGTTGTATCCTTCAGCAGCCTGATACAATTGTCTCTATATACACATAATGCAGAAGTATTACCGTCTGTAAGTGTTATATATTCATTTGCCACAAATGGCTTCTCATCAGCAAATATCTCTGGAGCAAGACTCTGCTTCTTATATATATCATCAATAATTTCCCGTGATGTTTTAATCTCACGATACCCCATATATGAAGACTCTTTTATCTGATCATTCTTATACTCCTGAACTTCAACTCCACATGCTGCTGCAGCAATTCTCATCATAATGTCATTAGTAACTAGAATAACTGCTCTCTTTGTCTTTCTTGCAATCCCAATACATGAGCTGATAATTCTGTTATCCGGCTTCTTAATGTCGAACCCCTCTGGAAGATTTTCCTGTGAAACCTCATTTGGCTCAAATATCAGCTTACCACCTGTTTTCTTCAGCTTAACTCCCTTTATAAGATTACCCCTGTTTCTTATATCTTCCAGTATTCTTGCTGTCTGACGCGCATTATATCCAATCTCCCCATCAAAATTTTTCTTTGAGTCCAGCTCCTGAAGCGTCGTTCCCGTAATAACAACCGTATTATCTTCAAAGCCATATATAGCACCAGGACTCTGAAGCAGAATGTTAGTATCAAGCACATAATATTTTTTCATAAGAAAATCATCCTCCTCTGCATATATTTACAGAACCTTTGAGCCATTTGCCATAAGTTTAAATGTTGCACCCAGCATATCAGCTGCCCCTCTGCACATCATCATCCTTCCAAGAAATATCTCAAAATACTCATACATTGAACATATCTTAGTATCAATCTGAAGATTAAGTGAAATTGTTTTCTTTTCTATATTCACTTTTAATTTATGTTCAGTGACCGCATAATTAACCCTGTCGTGTATATCAAATGCCGCCTTCCCTTTTTCACTTCTTACCCTGTCACGCCTTACATCTGTCTTATCAGCAATAATAAGTGCTGCTGAAACTACATCAACTGCGCCACCTGTTGATTCATCATGGTTAGAAATTGCCGATACAATTGTTATTCTATCTTTAATATCCATGTCCGATTTTTTCAATATTTCATTAGCAAGTAATCCACCGTATTCCGCATGGTGTGACCTGTTAATTGCATTTCCAATATCGTGCATATATCCGGCAATCTTAGCCAGTTCAATGTCATGCTCGCAATATCCGAATCTTTTAAGAATCATCGCTGCTGTATCAGCTACAATAGAGCAGTGAATCTGCGAATGATCCGTATATCCTAAAAGCCCCAGATTATAATTCCCCTTATTTATAAACTCATTAATTTCTTTATTCTTTTTTATTTCTTCAAATGTCAAAAAACCGCCTCCCTTTACTTTAAGTGTAAATGAGAGACGGCTTAACCGCTATCGTTGTTATGTAAAATAATGTAAAATCAATGTGAAATCATCTGTTAAGTGTCAGATGGCATCATCAAAATCCCATGTGCCAGATACCAGCTTCCTATAAATTCATAGGAAAATCCCTGTTCCCGAACCAATATCCGCAAATACTCTTCCTGCCGGAATATTCAATACATTTTTCAAATATTCAAAAAGCTCTGCGGCATATTTCGGTCTTGCTTTGGCATAAATTTCACTTTTGCCATCAAAACGATTTGTGTGTGTCATTATTTGCTCCTACTGATATATTTATAGTTCTTCAGTCTTATATATGGCATAGCCTTCATAGTAATAACTATAATCTATCCCCTTCATATACACTTCACGATCATTAATTTTATCAGTTAACGCCTGTTTTAAAATAAATTTAATTTCAATATCCTTAATCGGACTTCTCTCCATTGCAAGAAGATAGTCTTCTTTATCAACAGCACTCCAGTCAATAACCATATTCAGTTCCTTCTTTAGAATTAAATCAAGCCATATTCTGGTACTTCTTCCATTCCCTTCTCGAAACGGGTGTGCAATATTCATTTCAACATACTTTTCAACAATCTCATCAAATGTTGACTGTGGCATTTTCTCAATATTTTCAAGTGCAGCTTCCAGATACATTACTGGCGCAAATCTGAAATTACCTTTTGCAATATTAACTGTCCGCACATTTCCTGCAAAATCATATATATCTTCAAATAAATACTTATGAATTGCCACCAGCATTTTGAAAGTCCCAGCTTCATATTTATCTAAATATCCATTTTCAAATAATTCAACAGCTTTTTTCTTACTTATCTTTTCTTCTACTCTGGCAAGCTCTGCTGAATCAGTTATATTGAATTTATTATCTAATGCCATATTCAATCCTTCCTAAATGTGCATTTTCACATTCCGACATGTATTAACCTCCATTCAGATTATAACATATTGGTAATAAATATTATTCATTTATTATTTTCTTATCCCCATAGTACTGCATCAATATTAAAATCAAAGCAGGTATCATGCCAAGAACTCCACCGATTTCCATAAATCCACCATGTATAATCATCAGTATTGCCGCTATTTTATATTTCCTCATAAGTTTTTCTCCCATTTACTCTCTGCTTCGTCCAATTTCTTTACAAGTGTATCTTTAAGAGCTGTAAACGCAGGAATAAAGCTGTCGCGTATCAGTAGAATCAATTCATCTACTTCCTCCTCATTATATATATGAACAGAGGTATTGCGCTTTTTTAACATAAGCAACCATGTTTCGGAATTATTGATAAATCCAAATTTATAACCAAGCTGCAGAATCTCTCGTGGTGAACCGGTAGAAGAATCTTCTACACCATGTTTTCTCATAATCTCCTGCAACGCTTTCCATGCAAGTTCAAAAGTAAGATTAAATTGTCCAATAACCCCTGTCCGGTATATATCATTAGTTTCTGCCATCTTAAAATCCGCGTTTGCTAATATAGTCAGACAATTAATAAAGTTATCAAGCTTTTTCATAAATCACTACACCGTCCTTTTCTATCTCCTCTTTTAATTCATCTGAAATTGATATATCTGCCTGTACAATATCAAACATCAGTAGCGAATGTGTTTTTTCCTTTACATCCCAGTAAAAACCATCAAAATCCCCACCATACACAGCAATATCTATATCACTCCGTTCCGTGTTCGTACCTCGCGCACGAGAACCAAAAAGTATGATTTTGGTAATAGAATGTTCCTTTGCAAAATAAACAATTTCTCTTAATATACGGTCTGGTAAATTGTATTTCATATTCAATATTGCCCCCTTATCTGCACTCATTATACTTAATTCTGTCCATAAGCACAATGAGCTTACCCCATTGTTTTCCTATAAAACATATATGAATAGATTACCGGCAGAATACATGGCACAATGACAAGCCCAAGAAGTATCCACACATTTTGAAATGGTGAGGTTACAATCATGGCAATTCCCCCAATTACCATACATTTTCCGCCAAATCTATGTGTATGATACCAATTATCAGAATCGTTCAATGCCCACGGCACGCGAAAACCAATGCTATAGTTTGGTTTTACCTTTGGAATAAAATTGCCTAAAATAAGATATAAAACTCCAACGAGCAATCCGCAGACAAATCCGATATCAAGCTTGTATCCCATATTAAATACATAAAGTGTATTGCAATTAACCAAAGAAATCACCGGGCAAATCCACATAACAACATGGAATACCTTTTTGCTTATATTTTTTCTCTTGGGGTCAATATTAGTTGCAACTATACATATAAAATGAAAAAACAGCATCATTACCGGAAGTCCAAAGACTGCAAATGCTTTGGAACAATATCCATCTGGCTGATTATCCACGCCAAAATGTGTTGCGACAGAAACCGGCAGTTGTCTCCATAAAATTAAACCTATAACGATTGGTAGCAATGTTATGACCGATGTTAATATTAACATTTTTTTATGTTGTCTGATCATGGTCTTTTCCTCCTTTTAGTTCGCTAATCCATAATAAAATCTCCTCAAGCACAGTAGCGTTAAGCTCATAATAAATGTATTTGCCATCCCGCTCGTCACGAATCAAATCAGCTTCCTTCAAAACAGACAGGTGTCTGGAAACTGCCGCACCCGAAATTGAAAAATGATTGCTAATCTCTCCAGCAGACATTCGGGACTGCTTAAGCAGATTAAGTATCTCGCGTCTTGTAGGATCAGCAAGCGCCTGAAGCGTATCCTGCATGCTCACATTCATCCCTCCTTCATTTAACATTTAACTTAAATGTTAAATGAATTATAACACACCACCTTTATTTGTCAAGAACACAATTCCTTTTATCAATGCTGAGTATCTTTCCTCTCAAACTCTGCTATAAACACACTAGCTTCCTATAAATTCATGAAAAATACGCTGGTTAAAAAAGGGTGGGAAGAACCTAATCTTCCCACCCTTGTACCCTTACTATTCTTATTTATCGTATTCCAGATAAGCACCTTTCATTGGGCTTGCTGCAAGTTCACTGAATAATCTTAATACGCCCTTCTTATATTTGCGTTCTTTAGGTTTCCACTGTTTTCTTCTCTCCATAAGAATCTTATCTATCTCTTCAGGTGTCATTCTCTTTCCTGCAACACCTACTATGTTAAGCTTTCTTTCCTCAACATCGATTTCAATAAGATCTCCTTCTTCAACGAGTGCAATAGGACCTCCATCTACCGCTTCCGGGCTGCAGTGTCCAATTACCGGACCGGTAGATGCTCCTGAGAACCTTCCGTCTGTAATAAGTGCTATGCTCTTACCCAGCTCCTTATCACTGCTTATTGCCTCTGATGTATAGAACATCTCAGGCATTCCGCTTCCCTTAGGTCCCTCATATCTTATAAATACAGCATCACCCTTCTGAACCTTATGATGAATTACTGCATCAAGACATTCCTCTTCGCTATCGAATGGTCTTGCATTAAGTACTGCCTTAAACATTTCCTTAGGGCAGGCTGTATGCTTAATTACTGCTCCCTCTGGGGCAAGATTACCTTTAAGAACAGCAATGCTTCCATTCTCTCCAATAGGCTTATCGTATGGTCTGATTATATCTTCCTTGGTAACATTTACATTGTAGCGCTTGTTGAAATCATCAAGCCACTTATTACATCTTTCATAGAATCCATTTGCCTTAAGCTCTTCAAGATTCTCACCAAGAGTCTTTCCTGTAACAGTCATTACATCAAGATGGAGATGTTCCTTAATTTCTTCCATAATTGCTGGAACACCGCCTGCATAATAGAATACTTCTGCTGGCCATCTTCCTGCTGGACGTACATCAAGAAGATAATGTGCACCACGGTGTAATCTGTCAAATGTATCTCCTGTAATCTCAATTCCGAATTCATGTGCAATTGCAGGAATATGAAGCAGACAGTTAGTACTTCCTGATATTGCTGCATGTACAAGAATTGCATTTTCAAAGCTATCCATAGTTACTATATCTGATGGTTTCATATTCTTCATCTTTGCAAGCCTTACAGACTGTCTTCCTGCTTCTCTTGCATATGCTAACAGGTCAGGACTTGTAGCTGGCATAAGAGCACTTCCAGGCAGTGCTAATCCAAGTGCCTCTGCCATTATCTGCAATGTTGAGGCTGTTCCGATAAATGAACATGCACCACAGCTAGGGCATGCATTACATTTTGCCCAGTCAAGCTTCTCTTCGTCAATCTCGCCTCTTTCATACTGTGCACTGTACATTCCAAGCTGCTCAAGTGTAAGCATCTCCGGACCTGCATTCATTGTACCGCCTGGAACAAATACAGATGGAATATTAACTCTTGCAAGTCCCATCAGATTACCAGGAACTCCTTTATCACAGCTTGAAAGATATACACCTGCATCAAATGGTGTTGCATTTGCATGTATCTCTATCATATTAGCTATCATTTCCCTGCTTGCAAGACTATAATTGATACCGTCAGTTCCCTGACTTTCACCATCACATATATCTGTACAATAGTACCTTGCTCCGAATCCGCCTTCTTCAGCAACTCCCTTTCGAACCTCTTCCACAAGTATGTTAAGATGTCCGCTTCCCGGATGGCTGTCACCATATGTACTTTCTACCATAACCTGTACTTTTCCAAGATCTTCCTTCTTCCAGCCTGTGCCGATTCTCAAAGGATCTAATTCTGGGGCTAATTTTCTCATTTCCTGACTTACTAAACACATAATAATTACCTGCCTTTCTTCTTATCTTAATAAATTCATCTGTTCCAATTTTTCGTACACTTTGTCTTTCTCAGTATCATCCACACACATCTCTACATTGTCAAACTGTGGAAGACTGAATACTCCAAGCATCGACTTGGCATCAACTAAATACTTACCGCACATAAGGTCTACATCTTTATCGCAGCCTTCTGCTATCTGTACCAAATGCTTTGCATCAGTCATATTGTTCAAACATACCGGTATTTTTACCATTTGCAGCCTCCTGTTTTATATCTTCTTATTAAATAGTGACCTTTAATAATATCTAAGCAAATATTGAAATAATCAGACTTACAATTAATGCTGTTATACCTATAAGCGTTTCCATAATAGTCCACGACTTTAATGTAGTTTTCTCATCTATTTCAAGAAATGTTCCTACAAGCCAGAAACCAGCATCATTTACATGACTTAATGCTGTTGCACCACCACATATTGCACAACACATTGCTGCTCTGTATAACATGCTTGTTGCCATAACTGCAGGCATAGTTGCCATTATTCCAGATGCCATAGTCATTGCAACCATAGAGCTTCCTACTGATGCTCTTACAAGTAATGCTATAAGAAATGCTACAAGTATAAGTGGCATTCCGCTCTTCTCCAATGCCGGACCTATTATGTCTCCAAGTCCTGAATCCTGAAGCATCCATCTGATTACTCCACCACTCGCTATTACCAGAAGTATCATTCCAACTGGGCGTAATGAATGATCAAGTATCTTCTTTAACTGGGCTCCTGTATATCCTCTTCTTATTCCAAGGAAATACATTGCAGCAAGTGTTGCTATTGTCAACGCAAGGAATGGTTTTCCAATGAATCCCAGCACATTTTTCACATCAACCGGAATCGGCATGTATTTAGAAACAGTACTTACCAGTATTAATACGAGTGGTATAAGAATTACTCCAAGCACCAGTCCAAATGGAGGCAGTTCCTTAGAATCTTCCTTAATCTCTTCCACATTAACCGGTAATTTAGTAAATACTTTGTTTCCAATGAATCGTCCCCAGATTACACCTGCTACTATCATACATATCAATGCTGTTGGGATACCAACCATAATCATCACTCCAAGATTAACTCCAAGTGAATCTGCTACAAGAACAGAACCTGCTGATGGTGGAACAAATGCGTATCCACTTGCAAGACCTGCCAGAAGTGGTATTGCATAATATAATGTTGACTTCTTTGTCTGCTTTGCAACACTGAATGCAAGTGGTATAAGTACAACCACACCTGCTTCAAAAAATACTGTCGTTCCTATAACCAGTCCTGTAATTCCCAGTGCAATTCCAGCCTTCTTCTGACCAAGCTTATCAATAAGTGTCTGTGCTATTCTTTGTGCCCCGCCACTTACCTCAAGAATTCCGCCAAACATTGAACCGAGACCTACAAGTAATGCTATTCCCTGAAGCGTTTTGCCAACACCCTTTTCAACCGTATCTGATATCATTGTAAGCGGCATCCCTGCTCCAACACCTATGATAATAGCTGCTATCATCATAGATATAACTGGATGAAGCTTAAACTTGATTATCAATAACAGTAACACAATAATTCCGACTGCTGCCGCTATCAGTAATCTGGTTGGATTTGCAACAAATACTGTCTGCTCCATATCGTTTTACCTCCTAATCATCCGATGTATTTTAATTAATACATCATACCTTTTCTTTGTTTTTTGTAATATTTTTGTCTTTTTCTGAGATTTATTTCGAAATTCATCTGATGTATTTAATATAATACACAATATTCAGGAAATCAATACTGTAAAATTGCTCAAATTTTTTGTACTTTTTTGTGCAATTTTTCATATTAGCAGTTAAACAGAAGCATTATATCGTTAATATTGCTAAAATAGGATTTAGAAATCGTATGATGACTTTTAGATTAGAAGGTTAAATCCGCAGAACATTCTAAGACCAGAACAGATTCAATACAAAAAATACTACACCTCTTTAAACCGCTTTAAGATTCTACCGGTTATAAATGAGGTGTAGTATTTGGCATAAATTATGACTCAACAGCTTCAGCTATCAATTATTCATTCAATTATCTATTCATTTTTCTTGCTTTTACAGCAAAGATATAAAGAGTTATACCACAGCAAAGAATAATACATAATGTAAGCCAGATTACAATATTGCTGTTATCACCAGTCTGTGGTGTTTCAACCTTATTATCAGCAGCTTCAGTTACATTTTCTGTTGAATTACCTGTAAGCTGTTGTCTTGTTATAAGATATGTTGAGCAGTGGTCCTGCTCTACTGTCATATAACCATCATTATCAACTATCGCTGACATCATGCTGATTATGGTGCCATCATCTAAGAGCTGGCTGTAGTAAAGTGTCTGACCTGCATAGGCTTTTCCTACATTTAATCTGATGCTTGCTCTGGCTGGAAGCGCACCAGAATAATTGTATACTATCTTGGATACGAATATATCCTCCGTTACATTTTCCGGCATATTTCCGGCTTCTTTTATATCAGAAGTAATTGCTGTTGAAAAGTCATAGATTTCAACCTGCGGTACTTCAGACATAGTTCCTTTGGCAAATGTAAATGTAACATCATTATTGGATTTGATAACAACATCATTTGCTTTGTTATCTTCTATAATCTTTTTGATTTCGTCAGCCTTAATAGTTGTGTTGCCATCTGATACATCTACTATTGTATTATCATCAGCTGATTTAGCAGTAAATGTAAGCTTATCAGCTACACATTCGACATTATAAAGAGCATCTATTTCTGTTCCATCATACTGGTAGCCGTCTGGCAGCTTATCATCTCCCCATACAGGCTGGTATGTTGCTACCGGATTGTTATAATCAATAAGCCATAATTCATCATTACTTTTTTCATCTATGCCAAGTTTTTCAAGAAGTTTACAGATTCTATAAGATGTCTCGTTATTTTCATACGCATAAGCAGACACATATTTTTCTTTGGTTGCTGTATTTATTATAACCTGACATGTTCCGCCGCTTCCACCATCTGACTCATAATATGATATGGGCTGGTCTAATGTGGTTTCTGTGTATCCGGCAGGAATACTATCATATTCACCGGTCTTTTCTGCGTAATATACATCACCCAGAGCTGCCTTTGTAGTAAGCTTATATACTGTATAAGTTACTTTAGCTGGCTCAATATAGGTCAGTTTCTTAATATAATATAATGAAGTATTATCTGTCTCACTCTTATATACTGTATTAGTTGTATAAGGATCATACTCATAATACTTAGCACATAACCGTGATATTTCTAGTGGGTGTGAAACATTATAGCTTACATTTTCCTTTAATGTACCTTTATCCCTAATTGGTTTGTCCGTGAGATTATCACTTGTATACACAACTGCCTTTGTACCGGAATATATGGTGACATTACAGGTGTCTGCAACTGAAAGTACGGAGTTAATTCCCTCTGCAAAGAGGGCTACACCATAATCATCTGCCTTGTCTGCATTAATAACCAAGGAACCATTTCCACAAATATTAATGGAACCGCCCCATGCATCACCAAATGAACCTATACTTCCGATTTCATTATCACCAATAAGGTTAATCTTGAAATCATCACCCATCATATTAGTCGCTATTCCTGCAGCCTTGTTTTTAAAATTATTTAATGTAAGTGTATTGGATTCTCTGTCATAAGACATTCCTTCTAAGGAATTAGTGCCTTTTGAAGAAAATATAATAGTACTTTCTTCTCCAATTCTCACATTAATATAAGCATACGCCCAATCACCAGTATCACATGGTCCATTAGCGGCTTTTACCTGTGGTGCAGCATATAAAGCTGCTGAGGCTGCAGCGAGCACGACTGCTCCTGCCAGTGCGGCAATTTTTTTAATATGCCTTTTTTTGTTTTTAACCATACATCTTTTCCTCCTGTTTCTTAATAATAATTGTCCGGAATCAAATGACCCATATAATAAATCTTATACATATAAGCTGTTATCAATATATATAACATTATGTATAAAGTATATAAGGGAAGTCCGCCAATATACTAAAATAGCGTGGCGGAAGTCCGCCACGCTGCTTTAGACCATAAACAGGAAAGGAAAACAGATTTATCACTCACATTTATTAAACAGATTAATAAGTCCAACGCGTGATTTCACACCGGTTTTTTCATAGATAGCTGAAATGTATCGTTCAAGTGTACGTCTTGATACATGCATATGCTCTGAGATAGTCTGGATATTATCCTCGGTAGTAACAAGATAGCTAAATACTTCTCCTTCTCTTTCGGTAAAGGAGTATTGTGTAGTTAATTTATGTAACTGGTCCTGTTCGTTTGTTACTTCATCTGTATGCTGAGTAAACTGTTGTATAAAATAATATTTTTCAAATGTATATATTACTGACATAATACTTACTAAAACAAATAAAACAAGTATAAGAACAATCTTTAAAAGATTATTATCAGAGGAAAGCAGTTGTAAAACAAAGCTGGCAATAACAGCGGCAGTAATATTGTTAACAGCCCGCCCCATTCCAGCCCAAAGCTCAGGTATTCTGACATACTGTGAAAGCTCCATGAATTCTGATGTAAAGAAAACAGCAAAAAATCCAGCAGACAGATAGAATACAATAAGCACAGCCACGAATGGTTTAGAAAATTCAAGCAGCACAATACACAGAGTAGAAAGAATCATTATGCAGTACATGATGATTCCAGTATACTTTCTATTACTAATATCAAATATAAAACCGGCAGCAAGTCCACTGAAGGCAAGCAGAATTCTGGCTCCCTGTCCTATGTCAGCAATACCGTCGGAATGGACGAGTGTTACTGCGCTGTCGAGAGTGCTGAATAAACAAGCCATAAGTATCACAAGAACTATAATGCTAATATATAATAAAGTATTATGTTTTTTACCTTTTGCTGAGCTTTCAATTATAGTTTTAGCATCATATTGGTCAGCGCTATAGCGGCTGAGAATACGTTCATTTTCTATCAGTAAGATAAAAAGCAGCAGCATAGATACTGACAATATAACAAGCTGTATTGTTCTTATATGAATGGCATTATGATTGATGAACTGAAGCAGTATACCCAGAAAATATGAAATGCCGGCAGTTTTTGCCAAATGTCTGTTTCTAATCATACACGCAGATACATAATATACATTACTCCCAACAAGTCCAAGAAGTATAAAAAGAATAATTCCCCCGCTAAATATATATTCAAAGGACTTACCACAGCTAGTGCTGATTGTTAAAAAAACAGATAGTAATCCGGTAATAATCATTAAAAGCTTGTAAAGCCTGTTGTTTAAAAAATGCTTAAACAGAGGATATAATAAAAAACCTGCTGTACTGACTCCAAGTACATAATTCTGGGAAAGAGTGGCTTTTTGCTGCGATACAAGAAGTGAAATCCTGCTTACAAACATATATTCAACACTTAAGAAAACAAATGTAAACAGACCCATTAAAATAATGGCATATATATGTGGAATGCTGGTTATTGTTTTGATACCGCCAGCTTTTATTGTCTTCTTCTGAGGTGAATTCATATAATAACGCTCCTTACATATGATGATAATGTGTGGATTGCAAAATAGTGACCAAATCCATAGGTGTTATAAAATTATATATTTGAAAGAACGTTAAGTCAATGCTATGAAATTGCATGGATTTTTTACATTTTTATGTTTTTTGATTTTGACAATTAAACGGAAGCATTATATTATTGATAGTACTAAAATAGGAGCATAGGAATCGTATGATGAATTTTGAATCTGATGAGAGAAATCTTCCACAGAAGATTTCCGAAGACATAATATCTTTTATATTAAATGAACATTTACAGCCGGGAGACAAGCTTCCTAATGAAGCGCATCTTGCTAAAGAACTCAATATTGGAAGAAGTTCTCTCCGTGAAGCCATGAAATTACTTGCTTCACGCAACATTGTATCAATCAGGCAGGGATCTGGAACATATGTAGCATCCTCACCCGGTGTAGTTGATGACCCACTCGGATTTACATTCATACCTGACAAAAAAAAGCTTGTCCAGGATCTGCTTGAAGTCCGTTTTTTACTGGAGCCAGCTATCGCAGCTATGTCTGCAACATATGCAGATAATAATGATATTAAGAAAATTGTTTCTTTGTGTGATGAAGTTGAAGAGCTTCTAAAGCAGAAAAAAGATCATACTCAGAAAGATATAGAATTCCACACTGCAATAGCAATGGGAAGCAAGAATCTTATTATCCCAAGACTTATTCCGATTATCAACAGCTCAATTCCTCTTTTTGTTGAGACAACTGGTAATGTTCTTAAAGTAGAAACTATTGAAACACACCGTGAAATAGCTACTGCCATTGCACAGCATAATGCAATCAAGGCACAGGATGCCATGACCATGCATCTTATGTACAACAGAAGATGTATTAATTCAAAACAGAATTTATAATATATTGTAAACAGCCTTAATATAATGCTTTACATTTATATGCATATGTGCTTTAATAATGCCTGTACAAATCAATTATATAAGCAGAGTAGGAATATGTGCGTTAAGTGCCATATGGACAGGGAGTTGCCATACGGACGAAAAGATTTCTTGCGATACATAATCCGCATCCCGCTGCTACATATACTGGTCAACAGCCTCTTATGTAGTGCGAATACTACTGCAAAGGAGGTTATTTTTATGTCAATTTTATTAAAGAATTTTGCATTTTCAGCAAAAGAATTCAAATGTCTCAAGTCAATTGTTGCTGCGGCACTCCTCGTCGCACTTCACACTGTTTTAGCAGTTTTTGTATCTATTAATGTAACCCCGGCACTCAGAATTTCAGTATCTTTCCTTGCCAACTGTGCAATTGGATACATGTTCGGTCCTGTTATGGGATTCATGTGCGGAGGTCTTGGTGATATAATCCAGTATATCATTAAGCCAACTGGTCCATATTTTCCGGGCTGGACATTAAGTGCTGCTTTAGCTGGCCTTATCTATGGTTTATTTTTCTATGACTGCAACATCAAAATTTCCAAGAAAAAAGTAACAGGTGAAAAACGCAGCCTTTTAGAAATTATAGATTTCAAATTCCTTATCAGAGTTGTGCTTGCCCTTACTATTGATACACTTCTTGTAAATGTTCTTCTTGGAACATACTGGTGCAGCATAATGTACGGCAAAGGATTTATGTTTTATCTTACAATGAGATTTACCAAAAATCTAATCCAGCTTCCTATCAACATTTTCTTAACGTACAATGTTATAGGAATTCTTAAAGTGATTAACAATAAAATATATAAAAACGAATAAACAAAACGCAGGATATAGTGACTAACTCCCATATATCCTGCGTTTTTCTGATTTTTCACTGCTGATTGCGTATTTAAGCCGCTCTATTGCTAATCTTTGCATGTATTCAATTATTGGGATTGAACTCCTATGAAACAATTATGTCGTGATACCTATCTATAGTCGCATATTCAAAAGACTTATAGGATAAAAATTGTGTATATCTATATTGATAGTCGAAAACAAACCTATAGATTGATAATATCCAATGTGTTTTATAGGAATTTTCTTTAAAAATAAAGTGTGACATAAGACAAAAGGCAAGAATGAACCTATAGTGAACGGCTTATTTTTTAATTTATAGGAAATCATCAAAGTTTCTGCTCCCGGTGTTGTTACAATTACCTTTTAAGGAGTGATAACAAGCGCTCCATTTGCGCAGGTTGCAAGATCTCACATACTGTTTTTTAATACGTTGATTACCGATTCATTTAACATTCAATATTCCTCCTTTTTGCTGTATGCAACAATTACTTTATGCTCTTATGTTAATGAATCTTCTCTTGTTTTGAAATATATTAACAAATTTATAAGTCGCTATGAAATTTATTATCAATCACAGCATTCACCAGATTTTCATTATATGCTGCATAATAAGACTTACAATCGTAATTCCACACCAGCATGCTGCCCCAACTACAATAGGCTTTCCACCTGTTTTAATAAGCTGTACCACATTGCTGTTTAATCCAATTGCTGCCATTGCCATAATAATCATAAACTTTGATAATTCCTTAACCGGCTGAAACACTTCCACACCAATTCCCATATGTACACAAACTGTCGTAACAATTGCCGCAATCACAAAATAAAGTATAAACATTGGAAATGACTGTTTCAGACTAAAGCTCGTGCCCTTTTTTCCATCTTTTGCACTCTTTTTTGCTCTTATCAGAGATAATCCTAATGTAATCGGTATGATTGCAAGTGTTCTTGTAAGTTTTACAGTAACTGCCTTATTTAAAGTTTCACTTCCTAGATTCCACATACTATCCCATGTTGTAGCGGCAGCCGTTACAGATGATGTATCATTAATTGCAGTTCCCGCAAAAATGCCAAATGCATCGCCATGCACAGTATCAAACCCTATTGCTTTTCCAAGTATAGGAAAGAAAATAGCTGCAAGTACATTAAAAAAGAATATCACTGCTATTGACTGTGCTATTTCGTCATCGTCTGCGTCAATAACAGGTGCAGTTGCCGCAATTGCAGAACCCCCGCAGATTGATGAGCCAACACCTACAAGTACTGATGTATTTGCAGGAACTTTAAGAACTTTTTTCATAACCCATGCAATAATAAGAGATGTTGTAATTGTACATATAATAATTGGCAAAGATTGCTTTCCCGTCTCAAAAATTATTCCAAGATTCATTCCAAATCCAAGCAAAACCACCGCAGTCTGAAGAATTACCTTAGATGTCCATTTGATTCCTGCTCCAGCTTTTCCTTTATCATTCCAAAACATCGTGATAATCATTCCAGCTATAATTGCTATTACTGCTCCTCCTACAACTGGAAAAATCCTTCCCAAGAACCACGACGGAAGCGCAATTATAAAACAAATAATAATACCTCTCCAATTTTTTTCAATAAAATTCATTTACAAAATGCCTCACTTTCTTTTTATGTATGGAATTGTATCACTGGACAATAATAAGGTAAAATTATATAATCCTATCAAACAATAAATAATTCTTATTGATAGAAAGGCCAATATGCTTGATTTTAGAACAGATACATTTCTTACTGTATGCCAGACAATGAATTTTACTGCCGCTGCAAAGCAATTGAATATAACTCAGCCAGCAGTTTCACAACACATACATTTTTTAGAAGAACAATACAATACTTCGCTCTTTATTTACAGGAATAAGCAGCTTTTTCTCACACATTCTGGTGAAATCCTGCGCAAACACCTTTTAACAATGAAAAATGATGAGAAAAACATAAAAGAGGAATTAAAAAGCAACTTTACAGGGATTGAGACACTTTCTATTGGTGTTACCATGACAATAGGCGAGTATGCCATCGTAGATAAACTCGCAAATTTCCTAATCCAACACCCTGAAATAAATGTGCATCTTCATTATGGCAATACACTTCAACTCCTAAAATTGCTTGACAACGGACAGATTAGCATGGCTATCGTAGAAGGAAATTATCCAAAAGAAAATTATTCACACAAAAAATACAGCACTGAAGACTATATAGCCGTCTGTGCTGCATCACATATTTTTATGGCAGATCATCCTCATACTATTAGTGATCTGGTGTGTGAACGCCTTCTTGTTCGCGAAGAAGGTTCTGGTACAAGAAATATTCTTGAACAAAGCCTGATTTCCCGTGGTTTTCGCATATCTGATTTCGTACATTATACCAAAGTTGAAAACATGCACACAATCATTGACCTGTTAAAAAAAGATTGTGGAATATCTTTTCTATATAAGATTGCAGTTGAAAATGAATTAAAATCCGGAATCTTAAAAGAAATCTCTCTGGACGATTTCAAAATGCAACATGACTTTGATATTATCTGGGAAAAACATAGCATATACACCGACAAATATCTTTCTATATGCGAAGAATTTATGTACTTCTGATTTTGTAACTGATGATTAATTGAATAGTCTCAGTATTATTGCAGCATAACCATCTTTTCAAGTACAACGCCATTAACAGAGTTTACGCGAAGTTATGCCAATTTCAAAATTCGTTTTATATCGTCGAGATTCTCAGCAAAATAGATTCCTTTCTGCCGCTCTCTGGATGACAGCCCTTTTTCAATCATATGATTCAGAAGTGCTTTCAAATCATCATAGTAACCGTTCAAGTTGTAGAGAATGCAAGGTGCATCCAGATGTTTCAAAGACACCTTCGACATTACCTCTGCAATTTCCTCCAATGTGTCAGTTCAACAACACGGAATTCGAGGTGCTCTCTCTAATTTCAATTTCCCCTTAAGAATTTAACAATTGCATTACTTAATCATAGAATAATAATAAGCTGCATTATATTATTTTCGATTAGCGTTTCTTCTCATCTCTCGCTTAGCTTTGATTTTTCCTAAAAGACCAGAAAGATACATTGCAAGGACTATTAGCATACCAAAATCTAACCCAAGACCTGCACCTGCAACTCTTTCATAGACGCTTCCATGTTCATCCAGTCCTGTAATTTCAATAATTACAAACGTAATCATTCCTATTAACGCAATAACTGTAAGTACCAATAACCTTCCTTTTATTTTTTGATTAATTCCCTCTGCATAATCAGTTAGTTTTAATACGGTTTCTTTTACCTCTTCTTCCATAATTTCGCTTTTCCTCTCTCCATTGATGATTTCGGGGATACTTACATCAAAGAATTCTGCAATATCAACTAATATACTAATATCTGGCATATTAGTTCCTGTTTCCCAACGTGATACAGTTCTTGCAGATACATATAGCATTTGAGCAAGTTCTTCCTGTGTGATTCCTTTTTCTTTACGAAGTTCTTTCAAAAAACATCCTATCTTTTTTAGATCCATGAAAACCTCCTCCTTTCATCAACAGAATAACTCAATGAACAAATATATAACACGACATAAAACGAGAAAATGCCGTATTTATGCTATCAGACAAATCTGTCCAGTGATATTTGCACTGTGTTTCTTATGCCTAAATATCCGATTTCAAGTATTCTTTTTATAACTCTTTTATACCATTTCCCCTATTCTAACAGATTCTTGTCTAGCCTATTAATTTATAGCTATATAATTTTTTCATATTCTCACTTTTTCTTCTCGCAGCTTCTTCCAATGCTTCATTATATAAATTCTTGTCAGAATACACCTTATCACGAGAATAAACTATATTCTCAATAATACCATGAAATAAATCATCATAAGCCATCTTCTTTGTATAACCCTCGCCTGCCATTCCAGCATCAATTTGTGCGTTTATTTCATCCACTTTTTTCTTAAAATAATCTTGAAAATCATCATGATTATCTGCTTTTATTAAAATGAGTGATTCACCTTGAAAAGAATCGCAATCCCATAATAAATCAATTGAATATTCTCTTAAAAAATCAATAAAAGAATTTAAATCGTAAACCTGATTAAATATAGGCATTATTCGCTTTTTCACATATAAAGCCGTTGTTGAAATAATCTCTTCCATTGTATCTTCGTTATATTCAAAACTTACTCTGGCTTCATCTCGTGGAAGAAATAAATTTAAATCATGTCCAATACATGATATAGAATCTTTATCAATAGAAGAATAATAGGTAGAAACAATTCCTGCTGTAAAAAAAAATCCTTTTGCCCCTTTATTCCATGCCGGAGCAGATTTCACCCCAATAAAAGCCAGTAAATCTTCATTAAGCATTTTGACAAAAGCATTCAATTGGGAACAATATTTAAAACCTTCTGATTGAAATATTTCTCCAAAAATAAGTTTAAACCGTGAATTAAATGTCATAACAACAGGTCTCCTTTAATTTTATACAGATTGGAATTTCCCCTGTTTATACCCTCTTATAAATAATTGGTTCATCATATCCAAAAGTTCTTTTTCCGTTAACTTCCATGCTTTCAGATACTTCCAGACAGCTATCAGAAAACTTTTCCCAAAGCTTAAATGTCATTACCGGTGAAAACTGGCTTATGCTGCCTCCCTCCCAGATTCCATTCTTTTCATGATAAAGTGCTGGTGTAAACTTTTCAGATTTTTTCAGTTCAGCATAATCAACATTCTTCATAGAATTATATGAAAATGTATTCTTGTCTTCTCCTGCTGGAATTTCATATGAAGAAAGAACAATTCCGTCGTCAGTTTCCATAATAAGGAAAATGTGGGGCGATGCATGGCGTTTTCCATTGGTTTCATAATAACTTTCTTCAACAACAAATTTTCCATTAAAATCCTTAGGGATGTTTTTTATTTTATCATTACATATAGTATTGATGTGTTCTGCATAAGGATATATTTTCCCTGCCTTCTGCATCATATCAAACTGTTCTTTGTTATCAAAATGTCCTGTCATCATTCCTATAAATTTATCAAGTTTCATCTTATTTTTGCCTCCATCTTTAAATTTTATATAATTAATTTCGATGATTCACTACTCCATACCATCCTTAAGCCACTTGGCAATATTGGTGAAATCTATCTTAAGCTTACCATCATATATATTCACCGGAACCGGCTTGTCAAATCCATAAATAACAGGATACACATCACTCTCAAAGAAATACACCAGAATCTTCTCCTGCATGTAATCAACTATCCAGTATTCACGCACCCCTGCTTCAATATACTTAGATAACTTCAAAGCGTAGTCCTTTTTCTTAGTAGATGGAGAAATTACTTCTACAAGAAAATCCGGCGCACCATATACACCAAAGCGCTGAATCTTAGAATGGTCACATACAATGCCAACATCTGGCTGAACCATAGTCTTTTCATCACAATCAAGCTGTACATCTACCGGTGCAATAAAAGGACGACAGTTCCCTCCATTGTCCATAATAAAATTAGCAATCTGACGATAAATCTCCCCACCAATTGACTGATGTCCAAATGTTGGTGAAGCCATATCATAGAAATATCCATCAATCAGCTCAACCCTCTGTTCATCAGGCAGAGCGCGGTAATCGTCTACAGTATAACTTCCGTTCCTCTCATATCTGTTGTATACAGGCTCTCTTACCTCAAGCGGTTCTTCAAAAAAATGCTCCAAAGCCAGAAGCGTATCGTATCTTGGATTCACCGTCTCCCCAGAAAAAATCTTCTGCACCGTACCTAACGGCACACCTGATAAATCGGCAATCTGTGCATATGTATAACCCTTTTCTTTCTTCTTATCCTTCATCTCCTGAATAGTCATAGCAATACCTCCTTATGAAAAACAAGAATATCTGTTAACATAATAATAGTAATAAAGCGCCCATATGTCAACCTGAAAATAGTCAAAATATATCCGTTTCAAATTGTATATTTCCATATTTTAACCATTCTGTTATCTAGATGACAACATTTGCAGATAAAGTATCTAATATAACTACATTTGACATAATAGGAGTGAATAGTTATAATTCTAACAGTTTGAATTATAACTATTATATTGAAGGGGAAATGCTATGGATAATTCACTACACTACCTTATCATGGCAAACCAGATGCTTGTTCAGAAGGCTCTGCTTGATAAGTTAAAGGACACCGGTCTTACAATCGGTCAGCCTAAAATCCTTGATTACCTGAAAGACCATGACGGAAGCAGCCAGAAGGATATTGCCAAAGCCTGCTTTCTTGAAGCTGGTTCTCTTACAACCATCCTTAATAAGATGGAAGAAAAGGGCTTGATTACCCGCCAGACGTTAAATGGCAACCGGCGGTCTTTTCACATTTTTATGACGGAGGAAGGACGAAAAAAGCAGCAGCTAATTGATGAATTATTCACTGAAATTGAAAAAAAAGCATTGCAAAATATTTCAGATGAAGAATTTGATATGTTTATGGCTGTATACAAGAAAATCTATCGTAATTTACAAAATGAATTAACAGCTAAGGAGTCTACTAATGAATAAGTTAAAACGCTACATATTATTTTTAATCGGATTATTTATCAATTCTCTGGGCGTCAGTCTTGTGACCAAAGCAAGCCTCGGTACATCACCAATTTCTTCGATTCCATATGTACTGAGCCTGAATTTCCCACTGACACTTGGAAACTTTACAATTATATTCAGTCTTCTGCTTATCATATTGCAGATTATTATTTTAAGGAAGAATTTCAAGGTTGAAAATATCTTGCAGATTCCTGTTTCGATTGTATTCGGTTATTTCATCGATTTTACAATGTACCTTTTAGTGTGGATAAATCCGCAGAATTATTTTATTAAGTTAATTGCTCTGCTTATAGGCTGTATCGTGCTCGGCTTCGGTGTGTATATTGAAGTTCTGGCTGATGTCGTTATGCTTCCGGGTGAATCATTTGTCCGCGCTATTGTACAGACATGGAACACTAATTTTGGAACAACTAAGATTATATTTGACTCATCAATGACAATTATTGCCGGAGTACTTTCTTTCGTATTCTCAGCAAAGTTAAATGGTGTAAGGGAAGGTACTGTAATTGCCGCCCTTCTTGTAGGCTTTATTGCCAGACTTTTTGGAAAACAACTTGAATTCATCAAGCCGCATTTGTTCCCAGAAGATTATAAAAATGCGGTTTCTGAACCTGAAACTGCTGCTTCTACTGAAGCTTCAGACCACAAAAATGTTATCGTTATCGGCAGACAATATGGCTGCGGCGGTCATGACTTAGGAAAGGCTCTTGCTGAAAAGCTTGGATATGAATTCTACGATAATGAAATTATCAAGATGATTGCCGGAACTACCGGAATGACTTCTGACTTTATCCGTCAGAGAGAAGAATCAATGACTAACAGTTTTCTGTATGATTTCGTAAACCAGATGTACCTGTATGGCAACAGAGATGAGGAAGCTCCTAAAGATAAGATATTTGAAGCTGAATCAGACGCTATAAAGCAGCTTGCTGCTAAAGGTAACTGTGTCATTATCGGAAGATGTTCTGACTATGTTCTTCGTGACAATAAAAATGTTCTTAAAGTATTCTTTGCTGCACCCCTTGATCAGCGTATAAAACGAGTAACGGAAAGACTTCATCTTTCTGAGAAGGACGCTGAGCAGGCTATCCGCAAAGAAGACAAACGACGCGCCGACAATTATCACTACTATACTAACCGTATGTGGGGCGCTGCTGGCAACTTTGATATTACGCTTAATACTGAACTTGGCACTGATTATATTGTTAAATGTATTGAAGATGCGATGTAAAAACCTACCCGGCTGTACAAAATGCAGCCGGGTATATTTATATTTTTTCTCTTCCAACTGGTTCCCCCCAATCATATTCCCCATCAAGCATCAGCTCACCGTTAAATTCTATTGCCCGTTCTTCCAGTGATTTATGTTTATTACTGGTTGTTAATTTATCATATAAAATAATCTCTTTTCCTGTTATCATATTACATTTCTTTTTATACAACATCGTCCATAATGCCTGATTTTTAGTATAATCTTTTTTCTCTTCTGGGAAAAAAGACCTACAATAATAATTATCATTCTTTCCCTGTGACAAAAATAAATATAAATTTCTATTTTCCATATTATTCTTCATAAGGAAATCAGCCTCTATCTTTGAATATATATTGGCTTTCTTATTATATTTAAAAACCGTCTCATTACTATCTAATAACATTTCTAATAACGGTAAATAATCAATTCTTTCTTTTATTCTCTCATAAAAATCTGATGACTCAACCCGATTAGTATTAATATCTCCCATTAATATTTTATCAAAAATCTTCTCTCTATCCCTATTCAATTCTGGTCTGTCTATGAGATATTGCAATCCCATTAAATGAAAGCAATCCTTTTTATCGAAAGTAATTCTAAGTGTTACTGCAACCCCTTTCCTCCCTAACACAATTTCATACTGTGTATTTAAAAGCGAAAGAAATGCATTCACACAATCTTTAATATTTCGCAAAAACTCCAATCCCCCTATACATATAAAAAGGCTCTGCCTCACATCAGCAGAGCCTCTGACATTTTCCTTCAAAACCTATGGTTTCTAGCCAGATTGTGGTAAATGTCAAACCCGTATAAAGCTCATAAGGCACTGCTCTCTGGCACAACACCTTACTTCTTAGCTTGGCAGGTACTCAAGTTACCTGTCTTTAATATTATATTACCTATCTTCATGAAATATGTCAATTACAAATATTTAATTTTACTAAAAATTTATAATTTGCATTTTAAAAAATCAAAATCCCATCTTCTTAAGTACCGCAACAACCTGCACATAAAATTCCCGAACATCAAATCCTTTAATGTTCTCCCTGTTAAGATCTATCATATCACCATGCGATATGCCTCTTTTGCCGCTGACAGTAAGAAACTGATAGTTCTGTCCCCATCTAAAGGATTCTTCTCCAACAAGTCCGTCATTTGGTCCGTCAAAATATTTCACCAGTGGATATGTAAAATTAAGTGGAAATCTTCCCGAAGCCGGATGGTTTAGTTTAGAACCAACTGACTGATAATAAATATCTGGATTATCCTTTATTTCATTGTTGAATTCACTGCATTTTTCTGATGTAAGGTCATATACTGCAGCAAGAAAATCAGGGTTAATGTCTCCGAGTTTAGCCGCTCCAGCGTTATATGCATTAGCAACCATCTGCTGCTGTTTTTCAGGAATTTTGCCAAGAAGATAATCAGCAAACTGACAGCCCCTGTGTGGTGTATTTATCGTTGTAAGAGAAGCCACATAAGGTGCAATATCTGTAAGCGCTAACGCTGCCCTCATGTCAAGTCCTCCTTTTGAATGAGCAATTACATTTACTTTCTCACAACCTGTCTCTCTTATAATCTGATGAATCCTTTCTGCCAGCTCTTTAGCACTGTCTCGCACAGCCGCGGCACTGTTATGATTTCCATAGTAAATCACTGCACCATTAGCCTCAAGCTCTGCCGGTATTCTTCCCCAGTAATTAAGATGTTCAAAATCCCTGAAAAATACGCCATGCACCATAAGAACAGGATATTTCGTACTGCATATCCGCTGTTCTTTGCGCTGCAGATTTCTCTTAGCACGCATTTTCTCCATGCGGACTTCCTCACCAACTGTCTTTATAATAATATGAAGCATGACAAGATGTGCAACAGGTATCCATCCACACACGATTCCAAGCACTCTCCATCTGATTCCAAGCTGCTCAGATGTCGCATACACCATAATAATTCCTATCCAGAATATTATGCTTTCCACAAGAATTCCTATCCCTGCCCTGATAAGCCAGTAAACTGGCGCTTTTACTATTCCTGCCGAACCACCAAACCATTTTTCATAACAGCCTGTAAACCCTAATATCAGATATATTGATAATATTACTGTCGTCCAGCAGAATATTTTCAGCATAATTCTGCCAAAGTTACATACTTTAATTCTCCCCATAATTAATCTCCCCTATTGTTTTTCTCAACTTTCTTGCCGCCGAACTCACCGGGTGTCTACTGTCATAGACAAGACATATATTTCTCTTCGGAATATTATCCTTAAGAGATATCTTCACAATCTCTTTCTTATCAATCGATTCCTGCGCCATTGTCTCTGGTAAGAATGCAAGTCCTAATTCACATTTTACAAGAGGAAGTATCTGGTCTGTTGTCGCAGCCTCCGTATCAGGCTCTAATTCAACCCCATGTGACATAAATAAATCTTTATAGAATCTGAATGTCATAGTCTCTCTGCCAAGGCATATCAGTGGATAATCCGTCAATTCTCTTATTGATAATTCCTGACTTCCCAATGCTGTAAATGTAGTTCCTCCGACAAGTATTTCCTGAAAAGAATGCAGCACCACCGTCTTTAGTGATGAATCTGCATACACAGGTGATGATACCACTGCAAAGTCTACCAGTCCATTTTTTACTGCATCAACCGCCTCCGGCGTTGAATGATTATATATCTTAAGCCGGATTCCGGGATTGACCATATGAAATGCTTTTAACTTATCAAGAAGAAATATATTAAGCGCAGTCTCACTTGCCCCTATGGAAATACTGCCATGTGAAAGACTTGCACTGTCCGCAAGCTCTTCTTCTGCTGCCATAAGCTGTGTCATAGCCGCTGTAACCCTTATATACAGTTTTTCCCCCTCTGGTGTAAGCTGTATTCCCCGGTTATTTCTTACAAACAGTGTTGAATTGATCTGCTGTTCCAGACAGTTCATTGCCCTTGTAACATTAGGCTGGCTGCTTCCTAATGCCTGTGCGGCTTTCGTAAAATTCTTATATCTTGCCACATAATAAAATATCTTGTAATACTCAAAATTAACATCCATAATTTATCGCTCCGTAACATCTGACATATCATATTGTTATAGCATTTATATCAATTATAGTTTTTACTTATCTCTATGCCAATAGTATAATCTAGCCGAAATTGAAAAACAAGAAGGAGCTGACGATTATGAAAGAAAAAACTATCTTTCCAAGAGAAGAAAAATCTGAGGTTTTATTTGATAAAATTCTAAATGACCCTTGGGCTTACAACAAACTTTTCCAGACATTCTGTAACAATCTGTTTTGCAATGATGATTCTGAAGCAATACTTTCTCCGCTTCAATTCACGGAAGCATTATTCAACTGCTATTCTAATAAGGATTTATCTGCATTTCTTATGGCTATAACACAGAATACCATGTTTGATTTACTGAGAAATTCATTTCTTATTCCATACCGCTTCAACGCTGATGGAAAGCAAAATCCCATAATTATGACCGACGATAAAGGTATGCTTCTTCCAGAATTTGCTAATTCTGTTCATGAAAAAGACTATCAGCATTTTTATAACATTTATAAGAACCTTGATAATAATAAAAATATGTTTCTTGCCGAGGCTTACAGATACAGTCACACATATGGCGATGACCCGTCTGTAGTTGAGCAGCAGATTCTTGAGAGAAGCACAGGTATACTGCTTATCCGCGAACTGCCTGACACTGTCAGAATGAAGGAAACCGAGGCAGAGGCCTATAGTGCTGTATGGGATCTTATGCTTGAGCTTGAGAAGAATCTTCCAATGGCATACATATTCTATGGTCAGGATTCATTCGTTGAACACAATGAACATTTTGACGAACTTGGAATTTTCCTTCCTAATTCTATATTCTTACGAAACCTTGAACATCATGTTAAGAAAGCAGAGGCGATTATATATGCCAAGGACTAATTACACTGACATTATGGAAAAAAATCATATGGAAATTCCGTGGCACGACTATACGGATGCCGACAGCAATGCATTAATTGCTAATGCAGACCTTATAGAAAAAGCCTCCGTTATCGGTCGTGTAGGTCTGATTATGCTATCATGCGGCACTGGTGCATGGCGTGTCCGTACATCTATGAATAAGCTATCCAAGGAACTTGGAGTAACCTGTACCGTGGATGTTGGCCTTATGTCTATTGAATTTAACTGCTTTGATGGTAATGACTGCGTATCACAGTCGTTAAGCATTGCCAATACCGGTGTTAATACCTCCAAGCTTTACAGAATGGAACAGTTTGTTGACAATTTTCCTAATGAAGAAGCTCACCTTACAGGTGAAATGATTCATAAAAGGCTTGATGAAATTGAACAGATACATACCCTGTATTCACCGGTCAAGCTTGGACTTGCCGCCGCTCTAGCATGCTGCGGATTCACATTTCTGCTTGGCGGCGGTCCTATAGAGATGCTTTTCGCATTCATTGCAGCCGGAACAGGTAATCTTATAAGGACAAAGCTTATTAAACATCATTTTACACTATTCATGAATATAGCAGTTTCTATATCTGCATCATGCCTTATATATGCAATTCTGCTTAAACTTGCTATTCTGATGTTTAATATCCCTTCTGTACATGAAGCCGGATACATATGTTCCATGCTTTTCATAATACCGGGATTTCCTTTCATCACCAGCGGCATTGACCTTGCAAAGCTCGACCTACGGTCAGGTATTGAAAGGCTGACTTATTCAATAATTATTGTACTGGTTGCTACCGTATTTGCATGGATTATGGCTTTGTTACTGCATTTGCAGCCAGAAGAATTTACTACATTACATATTGGAAAAATGTTACATCTGATATTAAGACTTATTGCAAGCTTCTGCGGTGTATTCGGATTCTCTATCATGTTTAACAGTTCTGTTCCGATGGCGGCTATGGCTGCTCTTATTGGTTGTATCGCCAATACGCTGCGTCTTGAACTTGTTGATTTTACAGGCATGCCTGCCGCTGCTGCCGCATTTATTGGTGCTGCTACTGCCGGATTACTTGCCTCATTTATTAAAAATTATAATGGATATCCTAGAATATCACTTACAGTTCCTTCCATAGTTATTATGGTACCCGGACTTTACTTATACCGCGCAATATACAATTTCGGCATAATGTCCCTGACAGAAGCGGTCTCATGGTTTACATCTGCAATTATGATAATTGTTGCACTTCCGCTCGGACTTATATTTGCCAGAATTATTACGGACCGCACATTCCGTTATTGCACTTAGTATTAACTATACATTTATATAAGGAGGAATTATTATTATGCTTACTTCTGTAACAGGTATTAACTGGGGCGACGAGGGCAAAGGCCGTGTAATTGACCTTCTTGCTGAAAATGCAGATATAGTCGTCAGGTATCAGGGCGGCAATAACGCCGGTCACACTGTTGTAACTAATCAGGGAAAATTCGTTCTTAATCTTCTGCCATCAGGAATACTTCACTCCGATGTTATATGTATTCTTGGAGACGGCATGGTTGTTGACCTTGAACACCTTGCCAACGAAATAAAGCAGATTGAAGACAGAGGAATACAGATTAATCCAAAACATTTGAAATTATCTAAAAAAGCTACAATATCTATGCCATGGCACAGGGTACAGGATGAACTTGAAGAAAACAGACTGGAAAGAACCGGCTCTGCTTTCGGTTCTACAAGACGAGGTATAGCATATGCCTACAGTGACAAATACAGAAAAAAGACTCTGCGTCTCGGCGACCTGCTTCACTTAGATGATACAGCTGTACAGGCAAGACTAAAAACTATTCTTGAATCCAAGAACCTTGAGCTTGCCGGCTGCTATCATCAGGAGCCTATGTCATATCCGGCACTTCTTGACTGGTGCAGGGAACAGGCTGAAAGGTTCAGCAAATACATATGCGATACAGGCACATTTATAGACAAGGCATTATCCTGTGGTAAAAAAGTTATCCTTGAGGCTCAGCTTGGTGCATTAAGAGATATTGATTACGGTATCTTCCCTTACACTTCAAGTTCATCAACCATATCTGCCTATGGTCCTATCGGTGCAGGAATTCCCGGCAGACACGCTGACCATGTCGTTGGCGTGCTTAAAGCTTATTCTACATGCGTTGGTGCAGGCCCATTTGTTGCTGAAAATGCTGTTTCAGAAAAATGGCAACAGGACTTAAGAGAAACCGGAGGCGAATTCGGTGCTGCAACAGGCCGTCCTCGCCGTGTTGGCCCTTTTGATGCAGTTGCAAGCAGATACGGACTCAGATGCCAGCATGCAGACAAAATCGCACTAACCAAGCTTGATGTATTAAGCTCTATGAAAGAAATTCCTATAATTACAGGCTACAATGACCCAAACGGCTCTCTGGTAGAATTTGACCCAACTGATAACCTTGATTCATGCACTCCTGTCATATACAAAGTTCCCGGCTGGGAAGAGGACATCTCCCATTGCAGGACATTTGACGAGCTTCCTGCTAATGCCAGAAATTACATTAAAACAATTGAGGATATGCTTCATGCAAAAATCAACTTTATATCTGTTGGCGCTAAGAGAGATGAATATTTATTAAAAGGAGAGTGGCTATGAGACATCTGATAACCCCTATGGATCTTTCCGTTGAAGAAACTATGAATATATTAGATCTTGCGGAGCGGATATCCATTGGACCACAATTATATAAGCATGTTGCCGATGGCAGACAGCTTGCTACACTTTTTTACGAACCAAGTACCAGAACCCGTTTATCTTTCGAGTCTGCTATGTTAAGTCTTGGAGGACAGACGCTAGGCTTTTCAAGTGCAGCTCAGTCTAGTGCTTCCAAAGGTGAAACCGTTGCTGATACTGCAAGAGTTGTAAGCTGCTATGCAGATATAATTGCGATGAGACATCCAAAAGAAGGTGCTCCACTGCAGGCATCAATATATTCACGCATTCCTATAATAAACGCAGGAGACGGCGGTCATGCGCACCCTACACAGACACTTATTGATATGATGACTATAAGACAGCGTAAAGGAAAGCTTAATAACCTGACTATCGGTTTCTGTGGCGACCTGAAATTCGGACGGACGGTACACTCCCTTGTCAGCAGCCTTACTCGTTTCTCTGATAATAAATTCTACTTCATATCTCCCGAAGAATTACGGATTCCGGATTATCTGAGAGACGATGTATTAAATCCATCTAATTCAACTTATGAGGAAGTGTCAAGCCTTGAAGATACTCTTCCTAAACTTGATGTTCTATATATGACAAGAGTACAGAAAGAAAGATTTTTCAATGAAGAAGAATATCTCCGTTTAAAAGATGTCTACATTCTTGACGAAGAAAAGTTAAAGCTGGCTGATAAAGATATGCCTGTTCTTCATCCTCTGCCACGAGTCGATGAGATTTCCCTTGATGTCGATGACGATTCAAGAGCTGCATATTTTGATCAGGTCCAGAATGGTAAATATATAAGAATGGCACTAATCATGGCATTGCTTGGTATTACTGATCCGGTAACCGGCAGAACAGTTCTTGATACACACAGCCTATAACTAAATATTCCATATAAAAACTGCCATCCGCTAAACTTAATGTTAAACGGACGGCAGTTTTATGTTTTTATATATTTATCCCCAGACTTCTTTCGGTTCTGCGTTATGCTCCCCAATCATCTTCTCCATCCACACCATATCGAACCACTGGTTAAACTTATACCCACTGTCATGAAAACGACCAACTTCTGAAAATCCCAATCTACTATGGAAGCGGATACTGTCATCATTAAGATACTTGCTTTCCTGTACAGGGCATGCAATACATGCATTCATATTAAGTATTCCCATACTCTTAAGTTCATGTTCAAGTCTGTCATATAAAAGTCTGCCAATTCCCATTCTCTTGTAGTCCTGTCGCACATAAATAGTTGTCTCAACAGACCAGTCATATGCTCTCCTGTCCTTAAAACATCCGGCATATGAATAACCGACAATTTGTCCATTGTCTACTGCCTTGATATATGGATATCTGTCTGAAATATTCACAATTCTTTGTCTGAATTCTTCTACAGAAGGCACATCATATTCAAATGTTATCGCTGTATACTTAACATATGGTGCATATATATCAAGAAGTTCCTCTGCATCTTCAATTATTACATTCTGAATTTCCATAATTTTCTCTCACTGTTTCCAGATTAGTTATCAATGCATATATTACTCTTCCATATCGTCCATTCTCAACAATTCTTCCATGGTCAAACACCTGTATATGACCGCCATCTGCTTTCTGCATATAAAAATGCGTATAACCATTAGTATGTCCTTCATCTATCTGCTTCCATATATCCGCTATAACAGCTTCCCGTTCATCCTCTCTAATGATATTACGGAAACTTCTTTTTGTATATACAAGCAGTTCATCCATGTTCTTACAGCCTGCAAATCTGATAAATTCACGGTTTGCAAAAAGAATTTCATCATCATTCTTATCTGCTTTGTATATGATAAATGCTCCTGGAAGATTTTCAGAAACATCTTTAAGTGCAAAACCAAGCTGTGTACGAATATCCTTTCTGAGTCCGTTCTTATATGCCATGCAGCCATTCTTTCCACGAAGTTTCACCTCATAAAGTGCAGTATCAGCACAACGCATGAGCTTTGATGGTTTGTCAGCATGAACCGGATATTCAGCATATCCAACTGATATAGTGAACTGATGCTCTTCACCTTCATATTTAAATGACCGTTTTAACTTTGTGAATTCCTCCAGTTTTTCCTTAACATCTGCACATGTACAATCTGGCAGGAAAATACAGAATTCATCACCACCGTTTCGTCCTAAAAGCACATTTTTATCAAAAAACTTCTGCATTCCCTCAGACAATACCTTAAGTGCCACATCGCCATAAACATGACCATACATATCATTGATAGTCTTAAAATCATCAATATCAAATTCTACTCCTACACAGTGATTATCCGGATTCTGCTTAAGATACCTTGTTACTCTTTCATCATATCCATGACGGTTATATATTCCTGTCAAAGCATCTGTTATAGCCAGCTTCTTAAACTTCTTTCTGTGTTCGTCAAGCACAAGCAGAGCACATGTAAATCCTGTAAGAAGCAGAACAATAATAACTCCGCCTATTCCAGCCGCATACAGATATCTTCTTTCAGACTGAGTCTTATATGGCATTATATCAAGCTTCCACTTGCTGTCTCCTATATCAAATGTATATGAAACAGGATTCTTTAACTCTTCTTCCGAGCCATACACTTCTTCAAATTCAGACCCCCACGGAAAAGCAGTTTTATATAATATATAATTATAACCAAAATCAGAAAGTGCCTTCATTGAATCAGCAAAAATCTCAGGAACACGGATTATAACTATTGCAAATCCCCAGAAATCTTCATGTCCGTTTTCTTCAATATATACAGGATTTCTTACAACTATACCATATCCCCCTTGCTTTAATTGAAATGGTCCCTGCATTGTAACAACTTTATTATCTCTTCCATAACGGCATATTTCACCACGATCTTTATCATTTAACAAATCAATCTTTCCCGCATCATTGCCTTCCTGAGGATAAATATCTGTCACAACACCATCTGGTGCAATCTGGATACTCTGAACAGAATCTGCCATCATCTCCTCTGCTATCTCACAGAATTTATTAAGCTGTCCATCTTCACTTATAATTATCTGTCTTAATGAGTCCGAAACGGCTATGCCTTTCATAATATCCGTCTTCATACGCTCTGCATAAGTCATTGCGTTAAGATTCGCCATTGTCCTGTTCTGCTTATTCTGCTCGTTATTTATGCTGCATACAATACCTGCCACAGCACTCATTCCGATTATAAATACAACAAGTGGAATAATAATATTTTTCTTTATAAAATGCATTTCATTCACTCCAAACTGCTGATTTGTACATATTTATTTATTATATCACTTTAAATGTTATTCCGCATTAAAAAAGTTACCCAGATTCCCGTAAAGCTCCCCAGTCTGTTACAATCGAACATGAAGCGCTCAACACACTTGATGATTCTGATTATATTGACTAATTATACAATTCATTAATAAGCCAAATATTATCTTCTCATACCCATACCACATCATTTTTTATACTTTTTTAAGGAGGATGGGTATCCTCGAGTACTATTTTACATATCTATCCTGCCATTGTATAGTTCCTCCAGATTAATAAACTCTACATTTTCCATCTTATCACAATCAAATCCTGACCGTGATATAAAAACATATTTGTAGATTAGTATGTGTTGATGGATTATCATAATAGTATTTTCCAATTCTTTCAAATACCGGGTTCATCTTTCCAGCTTTATTCATTCTAATTAAATACTGCCTGCATATTGTTTCGCAAAGCAGCTGTAAACGTAGTTCCGCCTACAAGTATTTCCTGAAAAGAATGTAGCAGAACCATCTTCAAGGATGTATCCACATAAACTGGTGAAGATACAACTGCAAAATCTATTAATCCATTCTTTACGGCTTCAACTGCTATTCCAATAAAGACTTATCTGCCTTTCTTATGTTCAAAAATATCCTGGTTATTAACATAATCTGCTGTTAATAACCAGGATTATTATTTTTATCCCCAGACTTCTTCTGCTATCTCCTTAACTAATGCAAGCTTTGCCCACTGCTGTTCTTCGGTGAGCTTATTACCTATCTCACATGAAGCAAATCCACACTGTGGACTTAAGCATAATCTCTCAAGTGGAATATATCTTGATGCATCATGAATTCTTGCAATAACATCTTCCTTATTCTCAAGTTCCGGCTTCTTAGTTGTGATAAGTCCAAGAACTACCTTCTTATCCGGTGAAACCTTTGCAAGAGGAAGGAAACCTCCTGATCTTGCATCATCATATTCAAGAAGCAGAGCATCTACATTTTCCTGTGCAAATACATAGTCAGCAACTGAATCATATGGTCCGCTTGTAAAATATGTTGAATGATAATTACCTCGGCAGATATGTGAAGTAATTGTCATATCTTCTGGTCTGCCCTCTAATGCAAGATTATTAACCTTAAGAAGCTGAGCCTTTACATCTTCGATATCAAGACCAAGCGACTTGTATCTCTGCTTTGCAGCATCTCCTACAATTGCTCCCCATGTACAGTCATCTAACTGCAGATTACGGCAGCCTGCATCATAGAACTGTCTGATTACATCCTGATATGCTAATCCGATATCCTGAATTAATTCATCATCACTGGCATAGAACTTTCTTGTCTGTTCAATGTTCTGAGGAACAATCATCTGCTGATACATCTGGGCTGGCGCCGGAATTGTATATTTTGCAACAGTGTTCTCATCCTCAAACTGCTTCAGGAATTTGAAGTATTCTACAAACGGATGAGCCTTAGCCTTAACCTTACCAACAAGGTAAGTTGCTTCGAGGTCAGCAACCTCACCGTTAAACTGTACTCCGCCGCCATCTTTCTCATGTTCAACTCCATCGAATCCCCACATGAAATCAAGATGCCAGAACTTTCTTCTGAATTCTCCATCTGTTATAGCATGAAATCCTGCCGCCTTCTGCTTTGCAACTACCTCACTGACACACTCATCAGTAATCTTGTCAAGTTCATCCTGCGTAATCTTTCCTTCTTCAAAGTTCTTCTTAGCTTCCTTTAACTTCTCTGGTCTTAAAAAGCTTCCTACAAAATCATATCTGAATGGTGTTTTTAATGTACTCATTATATGATAACCTCCCTGATAATTTCTATATACAGCAAATGCTGTTACAGATATCCTATCATTAAGTTATTCGTGTGTATAATACATATAAATATGAGTTTGCCATAGTTTTAAGCTATGGTATTCAAAGTAGTGGAAATCCGCCAAACCTGGATATGATTAGTTACATGCCCTGCCTACTCACTATAGAACAACTGCTTTGTGCTTTTGGGCTTGTCAGGATTGGTCATTTTAATCTTTCCACTTTCTACCAGTGGCATAACATATGTCTGGATAGCATAAGTAATAGATGACAATCCCAGATATTCACATATTTCTTTTCTTGTCCGCGGCGTCCTACAGAACACTAAAAGATTATTTGTCTCTTCCAATCCTGGTTTCGTTTTACTGATATTATCTGCCTTATAAAATGTCACAATAAAGCTGCCTCTCTCATCTTCAAACTTAGGTTCCTTTAGATTGTACTTTTCCATTTCTCTACGAATTGTCGGTATGCCAGAATATCTATTTTCTGTAACATGCAATGTTTCTAACGCAAAAGCCAATACAGGATTTCTTGTGTCCGGCTGCATTTTACCTAACTGATCAACTTTTATTCTCCCATATATACCACCTGGATTTTTTACCTCCATTCTGTCTTCATACATAATAATTTGTATTGGCATTCCTTCTGTGTGAATACTATAATCGCGATGTACCAATGCATTAATAACAGCTTCTCTTATTGCAGTAATGGGATAATCCGTTCTATCCTCACGTATTCCTGTTTTCGGATTAATAATAGTCTTATTCTTCATATTTCTTTTCACAAAGCTGATTGCTTCTTCAAGCATTTCTGGAATACTGCCCTCAATTCGCTGATTGTCTAAAAAGCGTTCTCCCGAACCCCCAAGACATCCAATCTCTGTTCCGGGTACAGCAATTGCAGTAATGCATAATTGTGGAAAATATGCCTGTGGATATGGACTAAAAATCATAGCTGCGCTCAATGTTACTTCATTATTTCTGGTAACACTCATTAACTCATAAATACTTGCATTATCCATGTTAGATAAATTAGGTTTACCTCTTTTTAGCAAGTCAATGTATAGAGCTAACTTCTCTTGATTTAAAGACAGCAATGTTGCCCGCTGCACTCCGCGTATATCATCCTGATACTTCTTTCGATACGCCTCATAACTATAAACCTCATATTCTGTCATCGGTTCATCACTATCCCCTACTCGCGTATATGAACCCTTAAGACGTCCTTTACCTTTATAAAATACTGGTCTGTCAGCCAGATCAACACCCGGAATCTCGGCTGAAACAAAAAACTTACCATCTTTTTCCACGACTGTTAACAATGCTCGCACTATTGGCTCCATCTGCAAGCATTGTTCATTTATCTTTTTTTGTATATCCTGTGGGTCATAAACTCCCACTTCTTTATAATCCTGCTTCTCATCAATTCCAAAAATGATGATTCCACCTTCATCCTGATTTGAAAAACTTGACAAAGAATCATACAAATGCTGTGGACATCCATTTTCCGCACTTTTTAATTCAAGAGTATTTGATTCTGATTTCATCTTTTGGACTGCTTTGAGTTTTCCTATTAATTCATCCTCTGTCATTTAAGTTCCTCCATTTTTATTTTCAATTTTATCATTTATTTTATTTATATGCAAGAATCTCAAATAATATGCAGTAACTCAAAAAGCAACTTAAAAAGAACTTAAATTACATTTATGCAATTTAAGTTCTTTTTAAGTTCTTAATGTCATATCTAAAAATAAAGTTCAAATTCAAGCATTATTTTTCAGTTGTTCTTTTATTCCACTCCCTTAAGCACCTCAACCATATCAAGCTTCTTAATCCTCTTAGAAAACATAAAGCTTACCAATACCGATACAACAAGTACAAATATTCCGGCTTCCAGATATGCTATTGGTCTTATCGACAGGTTATAATCAAAATTCTCACCGTTACTGTTCATCATCATGTTAAATGAAGCCCTTCCAAATGGTGCTCCAAGTATGATTCCTATGACTGAAAACCACACATTCTGCTGCGACATCATTTTACGGATTGCACCACTCTGAAATCCAAGAACCTTTAACGTTGCAAGCTCTTTGACACGCTCGTTAAATGAAAGTGATCCTGAATTGTATAGAACAACAACCACGCATGTTGCAGAAAAAATCATCATCATATACACAAGCATATTGACAACTTCCATGCTGTTTTCATACGCTTCTCTCATCTGATCTTTGGTATTTACTGAGGTTACGCATGCATCTGACTTAAGATTATCCCGTGTCTTATCTGACATAAGCATTGTTGGCTGATAGGTTTCATGGGTGTTCTTATAATCATCATACAGCATAGTCATTCCCTGTGTTTCAGAACAGCGGTAGATTACGCCTATCTTTGCCTCATGCCATTCATTTCTTGTATACAGATGCCAGTAAACAGTGTCACCGACCTTCAGATTCAGCTCATCAGCAAATTTTCTTGAAAGTGCAACCGTTCCGGGCTCTACATCCGTTACTTCATTGTCCAGATCCAGAATATTATACAGCTTCTTTCCTTCCGTAACCGTCAACACGCCTTTCTGCTTCTCACCAGATGTCGCATTCTTAACTGCTGATACTTCCAATGCACTTGTCATGATAAGTTCACCATCAAGCGAACTGGCAAGTTTCTTAACTTCATCAGCATCTGCATCCTCATCAAGTTTAATCTGGTACTGTGCAGGTGTTGTCTTGTCGAATACGATAGCCTCCATCTCTGCCAGAAGCCCATTGCAGCCTGCTCCATACACCATAAGAAGCATTCCAAATGCAGTTCCTGCGATACTCATAAATGCCCTCATTTTGCCTCTTGAGATGTCACGCAGATTGTACTGTGCTGAAAATGATAATTTTCCCCAGAATGGCAGTCTCTCGGCAAGACATTTCTTTCCCGCCCTTGGTGCTGCCGGACGCAGTGCTTCCGCCGGCTTTATCTTCAACAGCTTCCTGCAGCTTACATATGCTGCAAATGCACATATCACAACAATTGCCAGCAGGATTACTAAGTAAATCATATTAAATTCGCTTTTTCTTCCCGGCACAATATAGTATGCTCCAAATAAATCAAGCATGTACGGCGCTCCTAAAAATACACCCAAAAACATACCAGCAGCTGCTCCAAGTCCCGATGCGATAAGACTGAAGCTTATATAATGAAATAATATTTTTGAACGCTTCATTCCAAGAGCATTCATGGTTCCAATCTGTGTACGCTGCTTTTCAACCATTCTGCTCATCGATGTAGCTATTACTAATACAGCAATACCTATAAATATAAGTGCAAATACATACGAAAAACTCTCATGCTGTTTAAGCTCACTGTCAAAACGCGCCAGTCCCTGTACTGATTTACGGTCTATGATTGCAGAATATTTATGGTTCAGTGCTTCTGCAACTGCATCCTCATGTGCAAGCGCACCACCATCTTTCGTCACAATATCCATCTCTGTGTGTGGAACTGGTATATCTATCGCATCATACGACATATATACAAATGCAATATTTTCTATGTAAACATCGGCATCGCCATCAGCCTGACGGTACTCATATTCACACGATTCGATAAGACCTTTTACCTTTTTGGTAAATGTCCCGCCTGCATATTTAACCGTAAAATCATCTCCGACTTTGATGCCTCGTTTCTGTGCAAATGCGTCTGTAAGCCATACACTATCCTTATCAGACGGATTGAATTCCTCCCCTGAAATCCTGTATGCTTTATTGACAGTATTCTCATCAGCCAGATAGATATCCACCTGTGCATCACCACAATCCGGAGCACTTCCGCTTAACTTCGTACGAAGCTGTGCATCTTCTACAAATGATAAATTTCTTATGTCTTCTAACTGTTCTTTACTGAAACTTTCGCCATACACCCACAGATCTGCGGTATTACATTCTTTATGGAATACTTTTCTTGCATTCTCCTCACTTAACACATGTCCTTCAAATGTTACATACATTGCCATTGCAAGCATTGCGAGAATGAATACCGAAAAGAACTGTCCAAAGTTATGCTTCATGTCACGAAACATTTTTCTTGCAAGCATTACCACTCCACCTCCTTAACAGAAAGTGGATTCTCGTTCCTGTAAATCTCACGAATCTTACCGTTTTTCATACGGATTACTTTGTCAGCGCATTTTGCTATGTCAGCATTATGCGTTACCAGAATAACTGTGCGTTTTTCTTCTTTACAGAGCTTCTGCAGCAGTTCAAGAACAATTACACCTGTCTCTGAATCAAGTGCGCCTGTCGGCTCGTCACCGAGAAGAATCTTTGGATTCTTTGCAAGTGCCCGCGCAATTGAGACACGCTGCTGTTCTCCGCCTGACATCTGGGCTGGAAATTTATTTCTGCACTCACTAAGTCCCACCAGCTTCAAAAGCTCATCCGCATCCCTTGCACCCTTCACAATACTTTTAACCAGCGCGATATTCTCATAAGAAGTAAGACTTGGAATCAGGTTGTAAAACTGGAAAATAAAGCCGATTTTCTCTGCACGGTAATTACCAAGCTGCTTGTCATTCATGCCAGATATGTCTGCTCCATCTACAATTACACTTCCGCTTGTTGGCACATCCATCCCTCCAAGCATATTAAGTACAGTCGATTTTCCCGCTCCTGACTGACCGAGAATCACGACAAACTCCCCTTCTTCTATTCCAAAACTCACATTATCGACAGCCTTAAAAGCTGCCTCTTTGCTTCCATATTCCTTCACAACATCCTTAAACTCTACAATCATATTCTATTCCTTTCGCCAGAAGTAATTTTATGTATCTATCATATGTTAGTTCTTTCTAACTATATTACATCTTTTTCTGGCGAAAATAAATACTAACTTAAAAAATTATAAAAAGTTCTTGGCCGATTGTAACAACTATAAAACAAGAAAAAATGTGGATAATCAATTAAAAAAAAGCATATACAGAATACAATAAACAATGCATCTGTATATGCGATTTAGTTATCCACATTTTCCGTTAGAGATTGTAAATACAATCTTATACTTTTCAGAAATAATCAAGTCATCTGCTCTGTTATTTCTTCTTAAAGTCTGCAACCTTAAATCTTCGTATCATTTCACGCAGATTCTCTG